>OIDT01000488.1_pt1 | contig 27744 bp, 23 predicted proteins | sample 1581601 | NCBI WGS metagenome assembly OIDT01 (sample SAMEA3882515, study PRJEB24775) | human gut metagenome | biome: human-associated habitat; feature: intestine environment; material: feces | place: Netherlands | collected 2009/2010 | reverse complement strand
GAGACAAAGATAACAATTTATAAATTTACCCCTCAGGTTTTTACATTGACCCCAAAAAATATAGCAGTAAATCATTATTTCCTTTGGTTGAACGTAGTAAATAAGTTACCTTTGAGAAGAAATAAAGCCTATTAAATAAGTGGTATGGAACAAGGTGTTTGGCAAGAGATAGAACAGTTGTACCAGAAGTTTCAAAAACTTGGTATCAGTGAATCGGTGGACTATGATAAGTACTACCTTTATTCTCTTATTACCCATTCCACAGCCATAGAAGGCTCTACGTTGACCGAACTTGACACGCAACTTCTCTTTGACGAGGGAGTGACAGCGAAAGGAAAACCGCTTGTACATCATCTGATGAATGAAGACTTAAAGCAAGCGTACGAATTTGCTAAAGCTGAATCCGACCGTCTTGTACCGATAACTCCTGCTTTTCTGAAAAGGTTGAATGCTATGCTGATGCGTACTACTGGCTGCATTCATAGTGTGATGGGTGGTTCTTTTGATTCTTCGAAAGGAGAGTTTCGCCTGTGTGGGGTTACGGCTGGCATTGGTGGGCATTCTTATATGAACTATCTGAAGATTCCTGCTAAGGTGGATGAGCTTTGCACCATTTTGCAAGAGAAGCAAAAGAGCGTGGGAACATTTCGGGAACAATATGAATTGAGCTTCAATGCCCACCTTAATTTAGTAACCATACATCCATGGGTGGATGGCAACGGCAGAACGGCTCGGCTGCTAATGAACTACCTCCAATTTTGCTATCACCTTTTTCCGACTAAAATATTCAAAGAGGATAGGGAAGAATATATCCTTTCCCTGCGTCAGTGTCAGAATGAAGAAACCAACCAGCCTTTCCTGGATTTTATGTCAGGACAGTTGAAGAAATCGCTTTCTTTGGAGATTGAAAGGTTCAAGGATTCGCAGAAGAAAGGCTTCAGTTTTATGTTTTAGAGGTGCAAGATTGTTATTGTAAAAATCAATATTAGGAAATTCCGAAAAGAAAATCATTCACTTTATTCACGTTACCATGTTAGGAATATTGTTCAGGTTGTCATTTTGTTACTTGAGTTTATCCGCATGGTAGAAGAACTGCACCGTTCAGCCGAGTTTGGGGTTAACGTAATAACCTGAGGGGTTTTGTTTACCAACGGATTTATAATAGGGCTACTTCTCTGGTACATCCGAAGCTCTTTCTTCTTTTGGCAGGCGGAGTGATTTGCGCTGTATCCCTGTGTCTGAACATTCGTTTGACAGAACGGATGGGGCAGTTGCAGGATAATGACATGAAATACCGTTTCCTATTGATGAAGGGGCCGGCTGATGGCAGTACCCTTGAATGGTTGGAGAAAAAGTTCAAGTGGCAGCGTGACGAGCGTTTTATCCGCAGCTTGACGGATTCGGTGCTGGTTTTCGAGGAACGCTGCTGCAGGCAGAAGCCTTGGAACGGGCAAGATTGCTTAATGAGCGGGTAGAGCAACTGAAAAAGGAAGCTGACGCTTAGGAAAGTGATAAATAAAGCCGGAGTAAGTTTCTTACTTCGGCTTTATTGCTAAGACTCATACAAACAATTTCATTGTTTAGGGTCAAACTTTAATGGCTGTTATTCTATGTTTTACAAAAGTCTAAATTCTGCTAAAAAAGGGACCTTTTTCCATATACAACGAACGGTTGTAAGTACACAGAGGATGAAGAAAAGAGTGCGTCAGATGTATGCATACTAGTTCTTTCGATTGAATAAGAGCTTTTATTTGACTTTATACTTATTACTTCATAATCGCAGAAGCGGCTCCATACTGTTCGCCTACTTCATTTCCTTGTTTTACTTTCTTACCATATCCGAAAGTATATGTTACAGACAAACTCAAACGTCGGTGAAAGTTATTTCCGTCAACAAACTGTGTCTCAGAATACAGAGGAGCAGACAACATGGTTGTGGAGCATAACCAATCATTACGGAATAAGTTCATCGCGCTGATGCGGATATTCCAGTTAGAGTGACTCCATCCACCAAGTATTTGATAGAAATCACGGTCCCGGTAAACTGCTGCCCGATTGCCTTGCACGGTAAGACTTCTTGTCTGATAAGATGCCTGAAAATAAAAATTGCCCAAATAATAGGTCGCAGATGCATTGCAGGAGAAAGGAGAGCGTGAAATATTGAAAGGTCCTGTCATACGATAGAATGATACGGAGGGGGAAGCCGCCAATTGCAGCTTTCCGTTGAGCAATCTGTAGTTGAGCGACAAGCCTATCTGTGTCCGGTTATAGTTGCCGTCCGTTTCAAAAGTGCGGAGCAACGCTGTGCCGTTATTGTATGGTTGGTAGACGGGTACATATAGATTGTATTCGCCAAAATACTGCATAAATGCCGAAGTAGAGAATGTAGTGGTCGGTATCCAATTGTATGACAGATTGAATGTTACTTGTCTGGACAATCCGATATTGGGATTTCCGGTGTAATACATCAATTCATTTTGTTGGAGTACGTTGGGTGTTTTCTCACTGGCTCCGGGATAATTGGCTCCGAAATGGAAATAAGTGCGGAACGAGTGCTTTTGCGAGGGAGCAAACCCGGCAGACAAGTTAAGTAATGGATAAATTTCAGTAACAGACTGATCATTGATTTTATTCTTTTCCCATTGAAAAGCTGCATCTGCCCTGACATTCCACTTGTCATTCGAAAAACTATAGCCGAGTGAAGCGCCGGAGTACATATCTGAGAACTTATTGTCATAGGGCGATGTTCCGAAATAGCTCACGTCGTTGGACGTAGAGCCAAACCAGGTACGGAGGAAAGTACTTTGCTTATCTGTAATTTTCTTGTATAACGTAACGCTCCCCCGAAATTGCCAGACATCTTCCTTTGAATTGTTCACTATGTCAGCACTTTCAGGTAATGAAGTCTGATAGTAGTAGGAATAATTCGTGTGCCCATAATTAATTCCGGGAGACACACTAAGTTGGAAGTTGCGGGGTAGGATAAAATAATAATTGCCAGACCAGATGAGATACCGGCTTACCGATGGCTCACTTTTATTGTAAGCGTAATCGGTATTATATTGCGGGATGAATGATAACAACCCGTTTGTTTCTGCCACAGCCGATTGGTCAAAATTAAAACCTATCGTATTGGCTATCTGTATCTTGTCCGTGTCGTAAATAGCCCGGAAAGTAATGGGATACTGATTATACTTGAAGTGGGAGTTTTCCAAGGCTTCGTTTCTTGTAGTCTGATAATTTTTTCCTTCTTCATTCTCAAGATTGTAAATGCCAGTTGTGGAAGTCCCCAAATGATTCAGATTGGAGTTGGAAGCTCCTGCATATAAATCGTATGTCATCCGTTTATACACGAATTTGGAATAGACAGAACCCCGGCTTGATAGCTTCCCTACCAAGAAGTTCTCACCTAGCGTGGCTTTGGTGTAGCCTCCGTATTCGTATTTCTGCACAATGAAGTTTACCACGTGTTCGTTACCTTGAAACCGCGGGTCTGATGGAAAGTCGAGATATTCAACTCGGCGCACATCCGATGTTGAAATACCCTCCATTTCTTCTGATGATGCAGGAATATAATTGATGTATATGGCTACATTCTGTCCGCTTGGTGTAGTGACTGAATTATCCATCAGATTAATGTTGATTTGGGGAATGGCGAGCAGTTTCAAAAGATCTACTGCATTTTGCGCAGAAGTCTTTTGATTTATAGTCGGAGTGTATGTAGAAGATGTAGCATCGGTACGGTGCATTTGAGCTTTTACAACAACTTCCTTGATCTCGATTGTTGATATACTGTCATGTGCTTGACTGAACATCTTTATGGGAGAAATAATAATAAAACATAATATAAAAATAAAGGATGTTAATTTCTGCATAATAATAGCTTTTAGTTTTTATCACCCATAAAGATAGTATTTTTACATGATTTAGTGCCTTGTTGGCAAAAAAATATATTGCCTATGCTTTAATTACGCTTTATTCAGCATTATTTTGCTTAAAAACAGGCAGTCCATTCAGTAATGCTAATATGAAAATATCACAACAATGATTGCGAGGTTTAGTTTACTCCTTTGTTTATATAGCTAAAATAGCCTAAACCTATTTCTTGTCGCAGCATTATATGCGCTGACGAAAAGAAAGAAAGGCTTTCCTCCTCTTTTCACCAGTGATGTTTTCAAGTCTAATAACTTGTAATCGAAATGAACTTTTGATTTCTTCTTCAGAAGGAAGTTCTATCATATATTTCTGCACGAAAATGTTCGGGTCTAATCCGGCTGTGGCATATTTTACCAAAGTATCGCCCTTTTCAGTGCAGAGCAAAATACCGACGGGCGGATTGTCATCGGGCTGCATCACTTCCGCCTTATAATAATTAAGGTATATATTCAGTTGCGAGGCATACTTGTGGCGGAACTTGTCTATCTTCAATTCCACTATGACGTGGCATTTCAAAATTGCGGTGATAGGACACAAGATCGGCAAAGAAATAATCCCCGTCTATCAGGATTCTCTTTTGGCGTGCTTCAAAGTAGAATCCATGCTCCATTTCCAAGAGGAAGCGTTGTAGATTGTCGAGAATGGATTGCTCCAAGTTGCTTTCAGTCACCAAGGCACGGTCATTCAATCCCAAAAACTCCAATGTTACGGGAGTATTGATGACATCTTTGGGTTGTAAAGGTGCGGCTTGCTGCCGGACTCATGAGGATAGGGCTTCCTTGTTCCTCGACAATCCGCTACGCTCGTAATAAAGGGAGTTGATTTGGCGCTCCAGTTCTTTATATGATCAGCATCCACGAATGGTTTCCATTTCATAAAAGACTCTTTTTATCGGGTTGTCAATCGTGGATATAAGCATTAAATTAGGATATGTGAGCCTGTTAAAGAGTTTGTCAGCCGGAATCATCCATCTTTTTGCATCATCCAATTCGGCGGACGGCAACCGCCGAATTGGTTCTATGAATTCGGCACACACTGAGTGCCGAATTTAACTTTGCGAAACAATGTATTGTGCAATAGGCTCTTTCAGTTTGTCCACCGCATGGGTGTATTTTTCCGTATGTTTTAGCCCGCTATGTCCTAAAAGGTTGGTAAAGGTTTTGATATTCGCCCCGTTGTTAAGGATATTCACGGCAAATGAATGGCGGCACAATGCCAGCTGATGTGCTTATCTATCCCGTTTTTTTCACCCAGCGTTTGACCGACTTACAGCAGCTTTCATAATGTCAGGACAGTTGAAGAAATCGCTTTCTTTGGAGATTGAAAGTTTTAAAGCTTCGCAGAAGAAAAAGTTCAGTTTTATGTTTTAGAGGTATGGAAGCCCGTCTCTCTGCAACAAATATTGAAAATTAATGATTTATAGAAATGATTCCCAATTTTATACTCCAAAATGTAAGATTGGGTATTTCATAGTGGTTATTTGATTTGTTTGTTCGATTTGCTTTTGGTTTTTTTTATAATTTGTATCCTTTTATTACTTTTGTCTCAAATTTATTATTTGAAAGAAGGCATTTATGAAACGCCGTTTCCTGTTGTTTAGGGGGCTGTGTAGAAGTTTGAGCGACAGGATAAGCGGAAAGTACAGACTTCTATGCCTTTTGATGTATTAATTTTATTGAATCCGGGAAGTCTATAAGAAGATTTGCGACTTATGAAAATGTTTAGAATGCTTGCTGCTTCCATGCTGAGTGCAGCGTTGTGTCTGGGATTTACTGCTTGTAGTGACGATGACGAAAATGAAAATGGTGAGGGTGGCGGAAGCACTGTCACTGTGGTCAAGCCGTCGGAGGTATTCAAGGGAGGACTACCGAAGTCGGCTGCCGGGATGTCTATCACCCAAAACAAAGAAGGACTGGTGACAAGTATAATAGGCGAGGATGGGGAAGAAGCCGTCTTCGAGTATTTCTTTGCCGAAACGAAGGCAGATGCGACGAAAGACCGCGCAAAAATCACCGTGACAGATGACGAGGGCGATGTTACCGAACTGAACTTGCAGCTCAACAACAATGGCTATGTGGAATATTGCAACTCCATAGACCACGCCGGCACTTCCGATGCCAGTGAGTTCACTTGGGAGATGAAGTACGATGCCGACGGTCATCTCATAGAAATGAGACGTTCTGAAGGTAGCGGTGAGTTGACGAAAATCACTTATAAAGATGGTGACGCTGTGAAGACTTCCACAAGCTATATGGGTGGTGGAGATATGAATGGCGACGGAGTTCTTGACGGCAATGACGAGCGGGAGGACGGTGCTATCATAGACTATACGACGGGCGAGATTGCAACTCCCATTGATAACAAGGGTTGCCTGATGATGTTCGACGAACTGCTGGATGTGGATATGGATGAGATGATATATGCCTACTACGGAGGTATGCTCGGCAAGGCTACCAAGCATCTGCCGCTTGCGATGCGTGATGCTGATGATACTTCTGTTGAATTATCGAATTATAAGTGGACACTGAATTCCGACGGTTATCCTACGCAACTGCTTATAAAAGACGAGGGGGATGAGAAGAAGTACACATTTACTTGGTGACTTATCGGAAAATGACAAATAGTGAGAAGGCTTGCATCGGTCAGGTGCAAGCCTTCTCGCTATTTGTCAATGATTAAGTTTAGTCCATTTCTCTTGTATATCTAAAATGAACTAAACCTTTGTTTTTATTGAAAGTTGTTAGCCTGTCTCCTTTGAAAGAAATCTCTTGATTTCTTCCTCACTGGACAGCAACTGGATTTTATACTTTTGCACAAAAATATTCGGGTCTAGTCCTGTTTCATAATGTTACCATCTTACCGGTTCGTTTAATATATTTCCGTCTGTTGTATCTTCTTGTGCGAATGTTGCAGCCTTATATTGAATGCAAAGCATAATAAGGGGAATTATGCCGTTGTTCCGGACAGACCTTTTACCTTTAGGGGCTACACGTACCACACTTCCTTCCGAAACAGGGAATACTTGGCCGTCTACTTGAAATTCTCCGTTTCCACTAAGGAAGAAATAAAGTTCTTCATGTGTTTGGTGAGTGTGAAGAAAACCGGTTTCTGTTCCCGGTTGGAATAACTGGAATGAAAATTCGCTTCCTGTGGCTTGAAGTGCAGCCCCGCCAAACACTTTTCCCGGAATTTTTATTTCAGGAGCAAGTTCCAACAGGTAATCTCCTAATTCATTTAACTTGCCTAAGTTGATAGCGGTGAAGTTTGTCGCTGATGCTGTTTTTTCAATCTGTTTCATAGCTTTTAATTTTGATGTTTATACTTCTATTGATTACGTATTGCAAATTAACTAACTTTGCATTGGATGATTGCTTTCTTTTTGATACTGCAAATATATGAATCAATTATTTGCAATACAAGAAGTTACAAATATGTATCAAAGTTACCCGGAGGTTACTTATGCAGAAAAACAATAGATTGTCATGACGAAAAAAGAAGAAAAAAAATCTATCATTGAGATTTGCCCTATTCGGAATGTCGTTGCACGTTTTGGTAATAAGTGGGCATTGTTAGTTGTTTTCATTCTGAATGAGAATGGTTCAACCCGTTTCAACCAATTAGCGAGGCAAATTCCTGATATATCAACCAAAGTGTTGTCTAATACGCTACAGATATTGGAAGCTGACGGACTGGTAAAACGAACCGTTTTTCCGGAAGTTCCGATAAGAGTGGAGTATGAGTTGACAGCAACAGGCAAAAGCCTTGTCCCTATCATTATATCGTTAACTGAATGGGCGCAAAATAATATGCAATCAATAATGGAGCACAGAAAAAAGTTCGAGAGCTTGTCATAGAATGAATATATAGAATAGCATTGTTGTTAAGAATCGGAACGGCAAAAGGGTTATTTCATGGTAACACCGGCAGCTCTGTTCCGTACGGAAAGACTCTTTATAATATTCGGCTACTCTATTATCGGTATATCAATATTCTCGTTTTTCTCGTTCCAGTCATCGACAGTAAAGTCACCGGAGGATTCTTCAGAGAAAATATCACCCAGACTTAACGTTAATGTCAGTTTGGCATTGGCATCGAGCGGGCTGCTCAATGCTTGTCTGAAGCTTTTCACATTACCGTTTTTAAGAATGATTGCCAGTTGGAATTCCGGTTTTCCGGCGGACGGGAACAGCATAACGGTGCTGTTGCTCATCTGAGTACCATCGTTCGAACGAATCAGAGGGAACGCGATTGTACGTGGTGTACCTTGCGGTTTTCCCGTATAATAATTGAGTTCGCTGTAAATGTTGGTGATGCGTACGGCCACACTGTCTATACTGGAACTTAGTACGGCATTGTCTTTGTCTTTCAGGACAACCTTTATTCCGGCTACCACTCGTTTTAAAGAGCCTCTGAGGCTTTCGCTTCCGATGTTTACCGGCTGTGTGGCGTACACCAGGTCGAATACGGGATAGTAAATGGTATCGGCTGATATTCTGAACAAGCCGAGAGACTGTTTGGACATATCGGCACCTATGCTGTGAGCCGCCTCTTTTATGGCAGGGTGGGCATAAATGGGAGTCTGGTATTGGGGTGTTCCCCAATAAATCATATTGTAAGTGCCTATCGGCAGAGAAATCTCCCTATTGATGGAATTGTCATGGAAACTTCCGTCCTTTACCCGGTAATAGCCGTAGAAAGGAGACAGTTTCCCTTTTACATAATTTCCATAGTATATGGAGCTGTTTGCATCGCATGGCATAATTGTAAGAATGCCGGTAAACGGGCTTTGGCGGCCGTCGGTGTTGCTGATGCTCACAGCCATTGAGGGACTGACAAGATGCTGATTATCCGTATCGTTGTTCCGGTCATCGTCCGAACAGCTTGCTATGAGAGCTGCAAGGCCCATTAACAGTATCGATTTTTTCATTATCCGTTGGGTTTTGGGTTATTTCCATAGAGAACATTCTGCAGTGGGAATGGTTCCCGGATACGGTACATTTCGGGAAAATTATTCGTCCGGCGGGGGAACAGTTATCAAAGGAAAGCTGTGCGGTTAGCTTCCGTTTCAGGTTTTTCCGTATTTTTGCAACACAATAAAGAATTAACTTGTGATGAACCGTATGTTACTTGCGCTAAAGCGCCCTTTTATCTGGCTGTACCGATTCCGTCACCGCTGCGGTTACGGGGTGCACTCGCCTTTTGCCTTCAACCTGATAACGCACGTTATCTATGAAACGACTCCTTATTATAAGTATAAGGAGCTGGCTTCCGAGCAGAAGAGGCTTATGCCGCAGAAAGACCGGGCATGGGGGTACGAGTCCTTAAAGGTGAAACGGCTTCTGTTCCGGCTGGTAAATTATGCACAGCCGGCTACGATTGTGGATGCAGGCATGCAGGCTGCCTCTTCCTTATATCTGAAAGCTGCGAAGGAAGGGGCGGACTACACTGCTGCCGCCGACCTGTCCGAACTGTTTCTGGAGAGTGGCGCGTCTGTCGACTTTTTATACCTGCATGATTACCGCCGTCCGGAGTTTGTGGAGGAGGTGTTCCGTATCTGTGCCGACCGCACTGCGCAAACGTCCGTCTTTGTAATCGAAGGTATCCGTTATACTTCCCGGATGCGTGCCGTTTGGAGGCGTATCAGCCGGCACGAAAAGGCAGGCATCACTTTCGACCTTTACGATCTCGGTATTATTTTCTTTGATAAAACCAGGATAAAACAAGACTATATTGTCAACTTTTGATTACCTTTAGGCGTTTCAAAGGAAAAAAGACCATTATGAAGAAAAGCCTTGTATACACAAAGACCGGAGATAAAGGAACCACTTCCCTTGTAGGAGGCACGCGTGTTCCTAAAACCCACATCCGCCTCGAAGCCTACGGTACGGTGGACGAACTGAATTCCAATCTGGGGTTTCTGATTACTTTCCTTTCCGACGAGCCCGACAGGCAGTTCCTGCAGCAAGTCCAGGACAGATTGTTTGCAATAGGTTCTTACCTTGCTACGGATCGTGAAAAGACACGGCTGAAGGAGGCGAGTATCATCACCCCGGAACAGGTGGAGGCGATAGAGCGCGAGATAGACCGGCTGGACGACAAGCTTCCCCCTCTCTCTGCTTTTATTCTTCCGGGCGGGAGTCGCGGAGCCTCCGTTTGTCATATCTGCCGTACCGTTTGCCGCCGTACCGAACGTCGCATTCTTGCTTTGGCGGAACAGACGGACATCTCTTCCGAGCTGTTGGCCTATGTAAACCGTCTATCTGACTATTTGTTCGTTCTTTCGCGTAAAATGAACCAAGACGAGAAAAAAGAAGAAATATTTTGGAATAATAGTTGCAAGTGAAATATTTTGTTATACTTTTGCCGAAAAATAAAGAAAGGAATTACTACTCACAATTTTAATACTTAGAAACTATGTATTGGACATTGGAATTGGCATCTAAACTGGAAGATGCCCCTTGGCCGGCAACTAAGGACGAATTGATTGATTATGCCATGCGTTCGGGTGCTCCGCTTGAGGTTATTGAGAACCTGCAGGAAATGGAAGATGAAGGCGAGATTTATGAAAGTATTGAAGATATTTGGCCTGATTATCCCAGCAAAGAAGATTTCTTCTTCAACGAAGAGGAGTATTAATGCGCTTTGATTGAATTTCATCCGTCGGCTTACGGATATACAAATTATAGAAAGAGGTAGTACGAAGGCCTTTACTATGGCCGGAATACTATCTTTTTTTCTTTTTAATCCCCCATTATATTAATGATGACACAAACAGGAGAGGCACACCGCTTGCCCGTATTGAAAGAACGCCACTTGCCCGGGGAGTGCCGGCAAAGTGTAACGGAACTGCTGAAAGAGACCTATGGTTACGACGGGTTCCGCAATCTTGAGATTTACGATGATTTGTTTAAAAGCAGGGATACTCTCTGTATTTCTCAGGGACAACTGGTTGAAAATGTAATCCGGGAAGCGGAAAAGGCGTACAAAGGCGGCGAACAGCCCAACAATATCCTGCTGACTGCTCCGACCGGTGCGGGAAAGTCTCTCTTGTTCCAGCTTCCCGCCATCTATCTGGGAAAAGAATATAACCTGCTGACTATCGTTGTCTCTCCTTTGAAAGCGCTGATTGTGGACCAGGTGGAAGGCTTGCAGGACGTAGGGTATGAACGTGTGGCATATGCGTCTTCCGACCTTTCGCCGGAGCAGAAAATGGAAGTGTACCGGGCGGTGCGTGAGGGGGAAATCGACTTGTTCTATCTTTCACCGGAGCTGTTGCTCTCCTACGACATCAGACATTTTATCGGCAACCGCCGCATCGGTATGGTTGTTGTCGATGAGGCGCATACGGTAACCACCTGGGGCAAAGAGTTCCGCGTGGACTATTGGTTTCTGGGGCGTTATTTGGACGCATTGAAACAGAACCTCGGTTATTCGTTCCCTCTGTTTGCCCTTACCGCCACTGCCGTGTGGAATCCCAAAGGCGGCAACGATATGGTATTCGATACCATCCGCTCCCTGCAAATGGAACCTTGCATACTTTATGTAGGTACGGTCAGGCGCAAGAACATCGGTTTTGACATCCGCCGGCTCACATTGGAAGAGGGAGAGACTTATGACAAAGGCAAGCAACGCGTCATATCCGGGCGTGTGGAGGAGTTTCTCGACGGGCATAAGGCGCTGCTTTACTATCCTTTTGCCGGTGGCATAGATATGCGTATCAAGACCTGGGTGGCTCCTGCCGACTGGCGTCTGGTGGCCTCTTACTACGGCAAGAAGGACAAGGCGCAGAAGTCTGCCATCGTCAGGGACTTTAAAGAGGGCGCGAAGCGGATGATTGTTGCTACAAAAGCTTTCGGCATGGGAGTGGACATCAGCGACATCGACCGTGTTTACCACGTGGCGCCTTCCAGCACGTTTGTCGATTACATTCAGGAAATAGGCCGTGCCGCCCGTGATGCGGATGTGCAGGGTATTGCCGCCACCGATTATCACGAACGCGACTTTTATTACATGAAGCGTCTGCACCAGACCGGCAACATCGGGCAGGACCAGTTGGAACTTATCCTGAAGAAACTCATGGAGGTATATCGGATGAAAGGGAAGAAGGAAGAGATACTTGTTTCCCTGTCCGATTTTGAGTTCGTGGTGAAGCTGCCGCGTACCAAGAATAAGCTGGAGTACGAGGCCGAGTTGGGGCAGCTTATCAAAACGGCCCTGCTGTGGCTGGAGGATGATTTGGAGCAACGCTACGGCACACGTCTGCTGGAGGTAAGTCCGCAAAATCTGTTGACGGAGGGTTACATCCAGGACAAGACGGGCGATGCCTTTGCGCGTGAATTCCAGGCCTATCTTACCGGGGTGGACGGTGAAGAGGGAGTCTACCGTGCCCGTTTGGACACTCTTTGGGAAGAGCGTTTTCCGGAGTTGGGATACAGGGAGTTCAAGCAGAAACTGAACAGCGGCATGCTGTGGGAAGGTTCACGTGCTGTTTCGGTGGGCAAGCACGAGGTGTTGCTGAAAGAGGATGCAGCGGTTATCCGCCAGCGCATGGACGCTTTGTTCAAGAGCCTGGTATCGATGCTGAAAACAGCTTTGCAGAAGTCGAAAGGCCGTTTCGACGAGGAGGAGTTGCGTGCGGTGTTTGCCGAGCACGGCATGGATGTGCCGTCGGCCAAACGTTTCATCGGTTCGTTGCTGGAAAGCCGCACCGAGGAGGGGCGCAGCGTAAGTTATATCAGCAGCGTCAAGAAGAAAGACTCGAACGAGCTTTCGTTTACCGTCACCAAAGGTTTCGACCTGCTTCTGTCCCGTTATCAGAAGCTGTTCGCCCAGCGTATCGCAGGCAACAGGGGCGACCGCTTGCAGTTCTATTGCACTCCGTTCTCCGATTTGAATATGTTGCTCAACCTTCTTTCCATGCTCGACTGCCTGTCGTTCAGCGTCGAGGGAGGCGGTACGCCCTGCGTGCATGTACGGTTCGATAACCCGGAACTTCTGCAACAGTTGGCGGATTCCGACGAATATCATAATCTTATACTGGACACGAACGAACGTATCTTTGAGGAGCAGATTGAGCTGTTCTCCTTTTTCTTCGGTACGGATACTCTGACCGACAGCCAGCGTTGGGATTTCGTGGAAGAGTATTTCACCGGAACAACCGTGGAGGAGCTGAAGAAGAAATACGGCGGCAGCCGGCCCGTATGAGTTTGGTGCGTGTGCCGTCGCTACAGCTTCTGAAAGGCCAGCCGTTCGTCTCCATTATGCAGGTATATGATGCCGCAATATTGGAAGCCGTGCTTTTTGAGGATATGTTGCAGGATATGGTTGTCGCGGTGCGTGTCTGCCCGTAGGTTGGGAATCTGGCGGTAGCACCATTGCAGGCAGGCGGATGCCACTCCTTTGCTTTGCTCCGTGCTTGCCAGGCGGTGGATGACGCCGTAGGGACGCGTGTCGTCACTCCATGCTCCTTCGTAAATTCGGGCGTAAGTAGGGTCGTTCCCTTGTATGAAAGTGAAAGTTCCTACTATGTTCTGTTCTTCATCGAGGCATACGTAGCTGTTTCCGTTCTCGATGTCCTTCTTTACAAGTTCTTCATCGGGATAGCCGCCGGTCCACTGTTTCATGTTTCCGCTTTTGCGCATAATGCGCTTTCCCTGTTCAAAAAGCTCCATAAGGATGCCGAGTTCTGCAATCTCTGTTTTCCTGATCTCTATCATATTCCGTAATAAAGAAATGTGTTTTTTTGAATAATGTTTTGCAAAGGTAGTCAATCTATGCTTTCCGATGCCTATCTTGCATTTTTAATCTCCTAAAAAAGAAAATACGTTTTTTCTCGTCACTCGTCACCGGTAGTGTTCTATCCCTTTGCAGAAGGGGGATAGAGAGGGTGTTGACAACGGTGACGAGAGTGTTGACCAATTGTTTGTTGTCACTTCCGGTCGTCACTTTTATCTTTCTTTTTTATTGTAATAGGCTTATACACAGATATAAAACCTATGTGAAGTGAAATTTGTTAACGGCGGTTAAAAGCCTCCGTTTTTCAAGGGCGGAGTGTTCCAAACTCTGCGGCTTAATGGCATCGTTGCCCGTTGGTTTTGTCGTTTTGCAGCATGTATAATGTAGGAAAGCCGGATGTAAAACCTCGTTTTCCAGTTGCGGGCTCTCCGGTTGCCGGTTGCGGGCCGTACGGTTTCCATATGCGGGCCGTACAGCCCGCAGTTGCAGGACGAGGAAAACAATGTGGCATAGCAGGTTTTTGCATAGGGTATTTCTCCTTTATACATAAGGGATGTCGTGGAAAAACACCGACATACGGAATGCTCCGGGCTGGAGATTGGGACGGTCTCCCACCGGTGGCGCACCGGAACTCTTGTTTTAATTTTGAACAATTCGGAATGCCTGTTGTTTTTTTAAGGGATAATTTGCATATATTTGTCCGCGAAATTTAAACGTATTGAATTATGAAAAAGTTCTTTAGTGTTTTTATGATAGCTGTATGCTGCATGGCATTGGCTATGCCTGCCCAAGCTCAGTTGATTAAGTTTGGTGTAAAAGGCGGTGTGAACTTGTCGAAACTCAAGTTAGAAGGAATGAAAGACAACTCTACCGGATTCTTTTTCGGACCTATGGCGGAAATAACGATTCCCGTTATAGGACTGGGAGTGGACGGTGCGTTGCTGTATTCTCAGAAAGGCGATAAGATGGAAGGCCTTGATATGAAGCAATCGGGGCTGGACATACCTGTCAATCTGAAATATTCCATCGGTCTGGGCAGTATGCTGGGTATTTATGTAGCGGCCGGTCCGGACTTCTTCTTCAACTTCAAGGGTGATAAGAATTTTGAAGATGGAAGAAAGCTGGAAAGCAAGAAAGCGCAGGTGGGTATCAATGTGGGAGCCGGTGTGAAACTGGTTCGGCATTTGCAGATAGGTTTCAACTATACGATTCCTTGCGGCGACTCGTTCACCTGGAAGAGTGCCAGTGAGGCTATCGGAACAAAGAATAAGACCTGGCAGATTTCCGCTGCTTACCTGTTCTAAAGATATAACGGGATTATCTCTGTATGGCGTTGCCGATTTTGATTGGCAACGCCGTTTTTTTACGTTATCTTTGCCGTTGCAATGGAAAAGTTCGTAGATGTCATATTGCCCCTTCCCCTGCATGCCTGCTTTACATACTCGCTGCCGGAGGATATGGCGGGGAGTGTACAGATTGGCTGCCGGGTAGTCGTTCCTTTCGGACGGAAGAAATACTATACGGCTATTGTGCAGAACATACACTATTCCGCACCGGCCGGGTACGAGGTAAAGGAAGTGAGTGCCCTGCTGGATGCGCATCCCATCCTGCTGCCCGAGCAGTTCAGGTTTTGGGACTGGCTGGCGGATTATTATCTCTGTACCCGGGGCGATGTCTATAAAGCGGCGCTTCCTTCAGGCCTGAAGCTGGAGAGCGAGACCATCGTGGAGTATAACCCCGATTTCGAATCGGATGTACAACTGCCCGAAAAGGAACAGAAGATACTGGACCTGCTTGCCGCGGAGCCGGAACAGTGCATTACGAAACTGGAGAAGGAGAGCGGCATCAGGAATATCCTGTCCGTAATTAAATCCTTGCTGGATAAAGGGGCGGTCTTTGTGAAAGAAGAACTGAAGCGCACCTACAAGCCCAAGACCGAGACCCGCGTACGCCTGACGGAAGCGGCAGGCAACGAACACCGTCTGCACTTCTTCTTTGACGAACTGCAGCGCCGCGCTCCCAAACAGTTGGACTTGCTGATGAAGTACATCGAACTTTCCGCCTGTTTGGGCAAAACGCCGAAAGAAGTCACCAAGAAGGAACTTTTGCAGCGGACTTCCGCTACGCCTGCCGTGTTCAACGGGTTGGTGGAACGCGGGGTCTTTGAGGTATACCAGCAGGAAATAGGCAGGCTGAACGCAGCCGCTGCCCGGGCAACCCTCCCTTTAAATCCTTTGAACGGGCATCAGCAGCGGGCATACGACAGCATTGTGGAAAGTTTCCGGACAAAGAATGTCTGTTTGCTGCATGGAGTCACGTCCAGCGGAAAGACGGAGATTTACATCCATCTGATAGAAAAAGTTATCCGGCAAGGGAAGCAGGTGCTGTATCTGTTGCCGGAAATAGCCCTGACCACACAGATTACCGAAAGGCTGCAACGGGTGTTCGGTTCGCGTCTGGGCATCTATCACTCTAAGTTTCCGGATGCCGAACGGGTGGAAATCTGGCAGAAACAGCTTTCGGACAGTGGATATGACATTATTTTAGGAGTGCGTTCTTCCGTGTTCCTGCCCTTCCGCAAGCTGGGCCTGGTTATCGTGGACGAGGAGCACGAGAACACATATAAGCAACAGGACCCCGCCCCCCGCTACCATGCACGTAATGCCGCCACTGTGCTGGCTGCGCTGTATGGCGCCAAGACCCTGCTGGGCACGGCGACTCCTTCCATAGAAACCTGGCACAACGCCATGTCCGGAAAGTACGGGCTGGTGGAACTGAAGGAGAGGTACAAGGAGATACAGTTGCCGGAGATTATTCCGGTAGACATCAAGGAGTTGCAGCGCAAGAAGCGGATGAACGGGCCCTTTTCCCCTTTGTTGCTGCAATATGTCCGCGAGGCACTGGAACGGAAAGAACAGGTCATTCTGTTTCAGAACCGCAGGGGGTTTGCCCCGATGATAGAATGCCATACGTGCGGGTGGGTTCCCAAATGTAAGAACTGTGATGTCAGCCTGACCTATCATAAAGGACTGAACCAACTGACCTGCCACTATTGCGGATATACCTATCAACTGCCCCGCATCTGTCCCGCTTGCGAAGGAACGGACTTGCGCAACCGCGGTTTCGGTACGGAAAAGATAGAGGACGACGTCAAACTCCTGTTTCCCGAAGCGACCGTTGCCCGTATGGACCTGGATACCACCCGCACACGCGCGGCCTACGAGCGTATCATCGCCGATTTTGAACAGGGAAAGACGGATATTCTTATCGGTACGCAAATGGTTTCCAAAGGGCTGGACTTCGACCACGTAAGCGTGGTAGGCATTCTGAATGCGGATACGATGCTGAACTATCCGGATTTTCGTGCCTATGAGCGTGCTTTCCAGTTGATGGCGCAGGTGGCAGGGCGTGCCGGACGGAAGAATAAAAGGGGCAGGGTAGTGCTGCAGACCAAGAGCATTGAGCATCCTATCATCCCTCAGGTAATTGCCAACGACTACGAAGGCATGGTCGACGGACAGCTTGCCGAGCGGCAGATGTTTCATTATCCCCCTTATTATCGCCTCATATATGTGTATCTGAAGAACCGCAATGAGTCCCTGCTCGATTTGATGGCGCAGACTATGGCGGGCAAGCTGCGTGCCATCTTCGGCAATCGGGTGTTAGGGCCGGATAAACCACCGGTGGCACGTGTGCAGACGCTGTTTATCCGCAAAATTGTAGTGAAGATTGAAACCAAAGCTCCTATGGCGCGTGTCCGCGAATTGTTGCTGCAGGTACAGAAGGAGATGATAATGGAAGACCGTTTCAAGTCGCTGATTGTATATTATGATGTAGACCCGATGTAGATGGCCGTAGTGCGGGTTGCGGAATGTTTAATATGTGTTTGAGTATGAAAGAGAAGAAAAAGATATTGTTTGTTTGCCTGGGCAACATTTGCCGTTCTTCTTCGGCGGAAGGGGTGATGAGGCATTTGGTAGAAGAGGCAGGGCGTGAAGATGAGTTCGTTATCGACTCGGCAGGTATTCTTTCCTATCATCAGGGAGAGCTGCCCGACAGCAGGATGCGTGCCCATGCCGCCCGTCGGGGTTACAACCTGACGCACCGTTCCCGTCCGGTATGTACGGATGATTTCTATGAGTTCGATTTGATTATCGGAATGGATGACCGTAATATTGATGATTTGAAAGAGCGTGCCCCTTCTGTGGAAGCATGCGGAAAGATACATCGCATGACGGAATACTGTACTAAGTTTGCCCATGCCGATTACGTGCCCGACCCTTATTATGGCGGAGCCGAGGGGTTTGAATACGTACTCGATATATTGGAAGACGCCTGTGCCGGATTGCTCGGAGCGGTTGGCGAATAATCACCGCTCAATGCCTGTTGTCATGATAAAAACGCTTGTTGTCGTTGAGGCTGCACGTTGCATCCACTCCGGCCTGTTGCAACCGTTCGGCAATCTCATTCAGCTTCTTCCTTGAAACCCGGCCGATGTAGAAAAGACGGTAGCGGTAGTCCTTGTCGAGCAATTCCATGACGTGGGTGAAAGTCTGCTCCCGGGCAAAATCGAAGTTGACCTTGCGCAGGTCTGCATACGGATAGCGGATTGTCCTGCCTGCACTGTGTACGGTGAGGTTCTCGTTGTCCAGCGTCAGGTAGCAGAACCGGGTCATCAGCATGCAAATGAAGAAAAGGCTCAGTCCGAAGGACAGGATGGCCGGAATGAATCCCCACCATGCATCGATGCCGACGGAATAGTAACCCAATATCAGGAACATAAGGAATAATATGAAGAACCAAAACATATACAGCGAGGGACGCCGGTAAGTTTCCTCTGGGAGGGTTTCCACGCTCCGTCCGCGCGGAACATAATTGGCAAAAGGCACTCCTTGCGACACCAGAAAGCGGACGAGTGATGAAGGATGCCTGAAGGGAGGCATGTATATTACCTTATCCTGCTTTTCCTTTAGGTGGAAAACGAATATTCCGGGACCGTATTTGGCTTTTCCTGCCGGGATATCCTTATGCGCCTGCCGGGGGTAGCGTTCCATGAAACTGAAACTTTCAATCTGATGCAGTTGAATCCGTTGGCTTTGCAACAGAAATTCCGCTCTTTGCTGTTCTTTGGTACTGATTTTCATAGGTCTTGCTTTTTAAGTTCCGGGTAACTGATGCGGGTGTGGTAGATGGTTTTCAATTTTTCTTTGAAAACGGCTTTTACCGTTGCTATGTCCTTGAACGTGACGGGGCACTCCCTGAAATAACCTTCCTCCACCTGCGAATCGATAATCTTGTCTACCAGGTTGCTGATACTCTCTTCCGTATATTCGGGCAGGCTGCGCGAGGCTGCCTCTACGGAATCCGCCATCATCAGGATGGCTTGCTCCTTGCTGAAAGGGTTGGGACCGGGATAGGTGAATGACTCGTTGTCGGGTTCCTCGCCGGGATGCTCGTTTTTCCAGGATATGTAGAAGTATTTAGTCTTTCCCCTACCGTGGTGGGTAGTAATGAAATCCTTGATGACTTTAGGCAGGTTGTTCTTCTCGGCCAGTTTCAATCCGTCCGTTACATGTCCGATGACGACCTGCGCACTCTGCTCGTAACCGAGATTCTTGTGCGGATTGACACCGCCCGACTGGTTTTCGGTAAAGAATGCCGGATTCTCCATTTTGCCGATGTCATGGTATAAAGCGCCTGTACGCACCAACTGGCTGTTTGCGCCGATGCGGTTGGCTGCTTCGGCTGCGAGGTTGGCTACCTGCATGGAATGCTGGAATGTGCCGGGTACGGTTTCCGACATGCGCCGCAGCAAACTGTTGTTGATATTGGACAATTCCACCAGAGTAACATTCGAAGTGAAGCCGAAGGTTTTTTCCACCAGGAAAAGCAACGGATACGTGAAAAGCAGCAACACGCCGTTTATCACAAAGTAGGTGTACATACTGCCGTTCAGTTTGGAAAGGTCGTTTTCCGTTATCAGTTCAAAAGCGAAATAAACGGCTGTATAAGTCAGAATCACCAGGATAGCCGTGCGGAACAACTGCGAGCGTTGCGATAATTCTCTCAAACTGAAAATCGCAACCAAACCTGCCGTTAGTTGCAGCAGGATGAACTCGTGCGGATAGCGCAGGCAGATGGAACAAATCAGTATTGTGACGACCTGTGTGAGAAAGGCTGTCCGTGAGTCGAGAAACACGCGGATAATGACGGGCAGCATGGCATAGGGAATGATGTATACGTTGAATATATTGTTTGTTACCATAACGGCCGTTACCACACAATAGAACATGATAAGGGTGAAAAGCAGCGCGAGGTTGCCTTTGCGGTTGTAATAATCTTTGCGGAAGAGGTCGAGATAAAGCATGAAGCACAATATGAAGATGCCGACATACAGAATCTGCCCTGCCAGCATCAGTTGTTTCTGCCCGATGGACTCGCTGCGCTGGATGGACTCTTTGCGCAGGCTTTCGAGGATATTGTAGGTTTCCCGGCTCACTATCTCGCCGCGGTCGATGATTTTCTGCCCGCTCAGTACGATGCCGTTTGCCCATGAATAGTTGTCGAGGATTTCTTCCTTGGCGGTCTCTGTCCGCCGGGCATCGTAGGTGAGGTTGGGAGAGAGATATTCGTTGAGGGAACACTGCCGGAGTATGTTCGGACGATAGTGTATGGTGTCGGCCGTAAGCAGGTAGGCATATGCCTGCTTTACGGAGTAGAGTTTGTCGATGCTCCGTTGGTTGGCAAGCTTGTCGTCTATCACCATAACGGCAGATGTGCTGTCTTTGTGCAGCCGGGCAAGTTCTTCAGTGGAAAGGATGCCCGCCCGGTACACCTCGGATAGTATTTTTTCGATATGGCGGATGTAATCGGAAGAGGGCAGAATGTCGCGCAGATGAGTCTGATAGTCGTTCTTCAGTTTCTTGAGCGCCTCTTTCCCGGTGCTCTTGTCCAATTGGAAATAGGGTTGGAAAGAGGCCAGGATGCTGTCTTGTTCTTTTTTTACGACTTGGTCGTCTTTGTAGATGGGGAAGTCGAAGGTTGCCATCAGTTGCCCGTACTTCCAGGGTTTGTCAATGTCAAACTGGTAATTAAACTTACCGTCTCTCGGCAGGAAATAGACAATAACTCCCACCGTACCTATAAAAATAAGTGCCTTGTATATCAAATCTCTGAACGAGAACTCTTTGTTTTTACCTTTGAAATAGTTCATATCGGTTGAAATTTTTGCGAAAAGTACAAAAAAAAACAATAGTATGGAAAAAAAGGTTTAATTTTGCCGTCTAATTTAGTTATAAGTAAGATAGATTATGACAGAAAGAAAAGTCAGAGTCCGTTTTGCCCCGAGTCCTACGGGGGCGTTGCACATCGGTGGTGTGCGCACTGCGTTGTATAATTATCTCTTTGCCCGTCAGCATGGAGGAGATTTGATTTTCCGCATTGAGGATACCGATTCCAACCGGTTTGTGCCGGGAGCGGAAGAATATATATTGGAGTCTTTCAAGTGGTTGGGCATTCCTTTTGACGAGGGTGTCAGCTTTGGTGGAGAACATGGTCCGTACCGTCAGTCCGAACGCCGCGACATATACAAGAAGTATGTACAGGTGTTGCTGGATGCCGGCAAGGCATATATCGCTTTCGATACTCCGCAGGAGCTGGAAGCCAAGCGTGCGGAGATTGCCAATTTCCAGTACGACGCTTCTACGCGCATGCAGATGCGCAATTCGCTGACGATGCCCAAAGAGGAAGTGGACGCGCTGATTGCCGAAGGCAGGCAGTATGTGGTCCGTTTCAAGATAGAGCCGGACGAAGATGTGCATGTGAACGACTTGATACGTGGCAAGGTCGTGATAAACTCGTCTATCCTTGACGATAAGGTGCTTTACAAATCGGCGGACGAACTGCCTACCTATCACCTGGCAAATATTGTGGATGACCATTTGATGGAAGTTTCCCACGTTATCCGCGGTGAAGAGTGGCTGCCTTCCGCTCCGCTGCATGTGCTGCTGTACCGTGCTTTCGGTTGGGAAGATACGATGCCGGCGTTCGCACACCTGCCGCTGTTGCTGAAGCCCGAAGGTAACGGTAAGCTCAGCAAGCGCGACGGCGACCGTCTGGGCTTCCCGGTATTTCCGCTGGAATGGCACGACCCCAAGTCGGGCGAAGTGTCTTCGGGCTATCGCGAATCGGGCTATCTGCCGGAAGCTGTTATCAATTTCCTTGCCTTGCTGGGCTGGAACCCGGGTAACGACCAGGAACTGATGTCGATGGATGAACTTGTAAAACTGTTCAATCTGAGTCATTGCAGCAAATCGGGTGCTAAGTTCGACTATAAGAAAGGTATCTGGTTTAACCATGAATATATTCTTCAGAAATCGGACGAGGAGCTTGCGGAACTTTTCAAGCCGGTACTGAAAGAGCACGGTGTAGACCTTGGTGCATACAGCGATGCGTTCCTTACTACGGTAGTCTCTCTGGTAAAGGGCCGCGTCAACTTCGTGAAGGAACTGTGGGATCAGGCACGTTTCTTCTTTGTTGCTCCTGAGCAGTATGCCGAGAAGGATGTGAAGAAACGTTGGTCGGAAGATACTCCGCGCATCATGACGGAATTGATGGAAGTGCTTCGGGGCATTGGAGATTTCTCCTCTAAACCGTCGGAAGATGTAGTTATCGGCTGGATTACGGAGAAAGGATATCACATGGGTAATGTGATGAATGCTTTCCGGCTGGCTGTGGTAGGAGAGTGTAAAGGACCGCATATGTTCGATATTACCGCATTGTTGGGCAAAGAAGAGACGCTTGCCCGCATACAGCGTGCCATCGACGTTCTGAAATAAGTTGAAGCGGAGAAAAGTATGTTTTATAATTTAGCAATAATACTCTATGATATTGCGGTGCACCTGGTGGCTCCTTTCAGCCGTAAACCGCGGAAGATGATGAAGGGGCACTGGGTCGTGTACGAACTTCTTCGGCAGCAGCTGGAGAAGGATGCGCGTTATATCTGGTTTCACGCTGCCTCTTTGGGAGAGTTTGAACAGGGACGCCCGCTGATTGAGAAGATACGTGCCAAATATCCGGATTATCGTATTTTGCTGACATTCTTTTCGCCGTCGGGCTATGAAGTGCGCAAGAACTACCGGGGGGCGGATATCGTGTGTTATCTGCCTTTCGACAAACCGCGCAATGTGAGGAAGTTTCTTGACCTGGTGAATCCCTGCATGGCGTTTTTTATCAAGTATGAGTTTTGGAAGAACTACCTGGATGAGTTGCATAAGCGCCGCATCCCCGTTTATAGCGTGTCTTCCATCTTTCGCCGTGGGCAGATTTTCTTTAAATGGTACGGCGGTACGTATAGGAACGTGCTGCGCAACTTTGACCACATCTTCGTGCAGAATGAGCGCTCCAAGCGTTATCTGGCGAAGATTGGCATCAACCGGGTGACTGTGGTGGGGGATACCCGTTTTGACCGCGTGCTTCAAATTCGGGAAGAGGCTAAAGACTTGCCTTTGGTTGAGTTGTTCAAGAACAATACGATGACTTTTGTTGCCGGAAGTTCCTGGCAGCCCGACGAGGATTTGTTTATCGAATACTTTAATCAGCATCCGGAAGTAAAGCTGATTATCGCTCCGCATGTAATCGACGAAAATCATTTGGTAGAGATAATCCGTAAGCTGAAGCGTCCGTATGTGCGTTATACCCGTGCCGACGAAAAGAATGTCCGTAAGGCGGATTGTCTGATAATAGACTGCTTCGGCCTGCTTTCCTCCATCTATCGCTATGGAGAGATTGCCTATATCGGCGGCGGGTTCGGAGTGGGTATCCATAATACGCTGGAAGCTGCCGTATATGGCATTCCGGTAATCTTTGGGCCGAAGTACCAGAAATTCCAGGAAGCCGTTCAGCTCCTGGAGGCAAAAGGCGGGTTCTCTGTCAAGAGTTATGAAGAACTGAAAGCGTTGCTCGACCGTATGCTGGAAGATGAAAGCTTCTTGCGCGAGACCGGTACGAATGCGGGGACTTATGTAACCGGTAATGCCGGAGCAACGGACAAAGTTTTGGGCATGATAAACTTTTAGACTGTTGAAGAGGTTGCCAAAGACCTCTTTTCCATAAAAATATGAGGGGTTGTCAAAACTAAAACGAGACTCTGAAAAGTTACAGACTGTAATTATAACCTCTAAAAGGGTCGTATCAAACTCCGTTTTGAGAGTAATGATACGACCCTTTTCTTTAGTCTTTTAGGATGTTCTAATTTCAAGTTAAAAGTTTGTCTTCTCAAAGAATGAGTTGTAACGCCTTCATTTTTCCTATATGTAGGCAGTCTCCTTTTTAGAGGCAGCCGATACCTTTACTCCTTGTACCAGCTTGAGTACATCAGGTAGTTGTGTGCAATCTTCTGGTTTAGTTCTTTTGCCTGTTCGGGGTCTACCTTTTTAATGAATTTGGCAGGTACGCCACCCCAGATGCTTCCCGGTTCTATTACGGTGTTGCTAAGTACCAATGAGCCGGCGGCTACAATGGCGCCTTCGCCTACTACGACATGGTCCAGAATGGTAGACCCCATGCCTATAAGTGCATAATCCCTGATTGCAGCTCCGTGGATGGTTACATTGTGGCCTACGGATACATGGTCGCCTATTTCAATGGTGGATTTCTCGTATAAGGTGTGCAGTACGCTTCCGTCTTGGATGTTTACACCGTTTCCGATGCGGATGGAGTTGACATCTCCGCGCAGTACGGTACTGAACCAGATGCTGCAATCCCGTCCCATTTTTACATCTCCGATGATAGTAGCGTTATCTGCTAAAAAACAATTCTCTCCGATTTCCGGAGTGAAACCTCTTACTGATTTTATTAGTGCCATTTTTTTTCTGTTGGTTATCGGTTAATAATTAATGGTTTACATGCTTCTTTCAGCCACTCTTTTTCATCATTGTCTAAGTCAGGAGATAGCTTTTCGTATACAACTCGATGGTATTCGTTCAGCCATTCGATTTCTTCGGCAGTCAGCAATTCCTTGATGATTCCTTTCCGGCAGATAGGACAGAGCGTGATGGTCTCGAACTTCAGATAATTGCCGAACATACCTTCGCCGGCAGGGACTGTCAGTAACAGGTTTTCGGTGCGGATGCCGTGGCTTCCGGCCTTGTACACGCCTGGTTCGTTGGAAGTAACCATACCCGGTTGCAAGGGAATGGGATTCTCGTTCATTCGGATGCTCTGCGGCCCTTCGTGTACATTGAGGAAATGTCCCACTCCGTGGCCGGTTCCATGCAGATAATTCATGTGCTGCTTCCATATCGGGAGGCGTGCCAATACGTCCAGTTGCGCTCCGCGGGTGCCTTCAGGGAATACCGCCGTTGCCAGTGCGATATGGCCTTTCAATATTAAGGTGTAATCGGTTTTCTCTTCCTCCGTCAGGTTGCCAAGTGCGATGGTACGGGTTATATCTGTCGTTCCGTCCAGATATTGGGCTCCGGAGTCCAGTAAAAGAAAGCCTTCCGCTTTCAGTGTTACATCCGTTTCGGGAGTGGCTTCATAGTGAACTATGGCTCCATGTTCTTTATAGCCGGCAATCGTATCAAAGCTTTCGCCCATGTAAAGTGGTTGTGCAGCCCGAAAAGCATGCAGCTTTTTATCTATACTGATTTCTGTTTCCCGGCCTGTAGGGACGGCATCTTTCAGCCACTTCAGAAATTTAACCAATGCCACGCCGTCTCTTTGCATAGCCGTATGGATGTCGGCTATCTCCTGTTTGTTGCGGATGGCTTTCAGTAGAGTTACGGGGGATGTGCCGTCGATTATCCGGCATTGCGGATTGATTGCCGAGTAGATGGCGTAATTTGTTTTGGCGGAATCTGCCAGTATGCTTCTTGCAGGGAAGTGGTTAAGGTAATCTTCTATTTCTTCATATATATGTACGGAGATGCCATTAACGTTAAAATAGGAAGTTAGCTCTGCTGTGACTTTTTGCGGTTGGATGAAATAATGCACTGCGTTTTTCTCTATCAGCAGGTAGCTGACAACAACCGGGTTGCAGTGTACGTCATTTCCTCGAATGTTGAGCAGCCAGGCTATTTCATCCAGTGCCGACAGTAGCAAAGACTCGGCACCGTTTGCGTCCATCTCTTTTCGGACGGCTGCAAGTTTCTCCGTAAAGCTCCTGCCGGCATATTGTGTGTCGTGAATAAACGCGGGAGACAATGGCATTGCCGGGCGGTCTTTCCATAACAGTTGCAGGGGGTCGGCAACGCTTTTTACATGAATACCGCTCTTTCTCAATGCTTCTTGCAGATGCTCCACTTCTTTGGCCGAGAACATTTTTCCGTCTATTCCTACGGTGTCTCCCTCTTGCAGGCGTGAGTTCAAGAATGCCGGAATACTTGGCGTTTCAGGCAACATCTCTTTGTATAATGTGATTTCTGTTCCTTCTATCTGCCGGGCGGCTTGCAGGAAATAACGGGAGTCGGTCCATAAACCGGCTTCTTCTGCTGTTATAACTACCGTGCCGGCTGAACCTGTAAATCCGGAAATCCATTCCCGCGACTGCCAGTGGGGAGCTACGTACTCGCTGAGGTGAGGGTCTGTGCTTGGAATGATGAATGCCTGTATGTTTTCTTGGGCAATGTGTGTCCGCAAGGCGGCAATACGTTCATTAATTGTTAAATTCATACTGTATAAGGTGTTGATAAGCGTTTTCAAAGATACTCACTTTACTTGTATTACATGGAGTAAATTCTGTTATTTTATCTATTGTTGCTTCTGTAAGTGAAATCTTATCTGCGGGCAGTTTTGATAACTGTCAGTAAGAAAGGCAGGTATTTTATGTTAGGATTGTCGATTTTTTTGTCGAAAGTTTTGTGAATAAAGAAAGTATGTGTAATTTTGCCGCTCAATTTAATCGTGAGATTTTATAAACCATTTAAATTTTAAAAACAAAAAAATGATTGTAGTACCTGTAAAAGAAGGCGAAAACATTGAAAAAGCGCTGAAGAAATTTAAAAGAAAATTTGAAAAGACTGGTATCGTTAAAGAGTTGAGAAGCAGACAACAGTTTGATAAACCGTCTGTGACTAAAAGACTTAAGAAAGAGCGTGCAGTTTACGTTCAGCAACTTCAACAAGTAGAAGATTAATAATTCGTAATTTCCTTTGAATTATTGAATTCTTTTTCATACATTCGTTGCATGATTTAGATGTAACGATATGCTGTTGACAGATTCTTTTCTCGACTATCTACTGTATGAACGGAATTATTCTGAAGGTACTGTAAGGTATTACCGGACGGACATTCTTGAGTTGCAGAAGTTTGGTGAGAAGCTGTTGGGAGATTTAGCCCCGTCGGATGTAGGTGCGGATCTTGTTCGTGAATGGATTGTTTCCCTGATGGATAAAGGTTATGCGCCTAATACGGTGAATCGAAAGTTGAGTTCTGTCCGGACATATTACAAGTATCTTTTAAAGAAAGGATTGGTGGCGGCAGATCCGTTACGGAGAGTAACAGGACCGAAAAAAAAGAAACCGCTTCCTGTCTTTCTGAGAGAAGGTGAAGTGGATAGGTTATTGGATGATGTCGACTTTGGCGAAGGGTTTGAAGGGTATCGTGACCGTTTGATTATCGAAATGTTTTATACGACAGGTATGAGGCTTTCGGAATTGATAGGGTTGGATGATAAGGATGTTGATTTTTCTGCTTCTCTTATCAAAGTGACCGGAAAACGGAATAAGCAACGTCTGATACCTTTTGATAAAGAATTGGGGTGTTCCATACAGGAGTATGTCAATGTGCGGAATCAAGCATTGCCGGTTCGTTCGGATGCTTTTTTTGTCCGAAAGAATGGAGAAAGGCTTGGCCGCGGTATCGTAGCATATATTGTGAGACGAAACCTGTCAAAGGTAGTAACTGTAAAAAAAAGAAGTCCGCATGTGCTGAGGCATACCTTTGCAACGGCTATGCTGAACAATGGTGCTGATTTGAGCTCGATAAAAGAGCTGTTAGGACATGAGAGTTTGGCGACTACGGAAGTTTATACGCATACTACTTTTGAAGAGCTTAAAAAAGTGTATAATCAGG
>OIDT01000424.1_pt1 | contig 31946 bp, 23 predicted proteins | sample 1581601 | NCBI WGS metagenome assembly OIDT01 (sample SAMEA3882515, study PRJEB24775) | human gut metagenome | biome: human-associated habitat; feature: intestine environment; material: feces | place: Netherlands | collected 2009/2010 | reverse complement strand
ACACGCGCACAGATAGAGGAATATCTAAAGGAAAACGGACAGGCTTTTGTCACCGATGCCACAAACACTGACACAGCCTACTCCAGAAATAAGCTGCGCCATGATGTGTTTCCACTGCTTTTGCAGATTAATGACAGGGCGATTGAGCATATCAATGAGAGCGCAGGACAGCTTGCGGTGATGAATGATTTTTACGAGCAGCAGCTAAAAGCGGCGTGTGACAGCATGATTTCAAAAAAAGAAGGCAGGGTGATACTTGAAATCAGCCGTTTTGAGAGTCTGCATCCGGCATTAAAAAGCGGAGTGGCGCGCGAGTGCATACATCTGGCGTCAGGGCGGCTCAAGGACATCACGAGCACACATATCGGTGCACTTGTGAAGCTTGCAGGGCAGCAGTCGGGCAGAAAAATCAATCTGCCATATGGAATTATTGCGGAAAAATCATTTGGCGAGGTGATACTCTGCGCCGGAAGGTGTGACGATGAAAAAGCAGAAATTCAAATTACGCAAAAAGAGCTTGAGGCACTGAGTGCCACGGGAGAGCAAAAAAACATAAAGCTTTCGGCAGATGGCTCGTATGTCACACTTTGTATACAAGATTTTAATGGTAAAATGGACGAAATTCCCAAAAAACCATATACGAAATGGTTTGATTATGATAAGATGAAGAAAGGCTTTGAAATAAGAACAAGAAAAGCCGGTGACTATATAATTGTGGATGACGAGGGCCATCATAAGAAGCTGAAGCAGGTATTTACAGGTGATAAAATTCCGGCACAGCAGAGAGCGGGGCTGTGGCTCATAGCCCATGAATCACTGGTGCATGCCATTATCGGATACAGATCCGGCTGTGGCGCACTTGTCACACCACAGACAGGAAAAGTACTTAAGATCACATTTTACGGAGGAAAACAAAATGGATTTTTCAAAAAAATATGATATTTCGGTTTATCTGACAGAGGAGCAGCTCAATAAGCGTATTGCAGAGATTGGAGCGCAAATCACAGAAAAATACAGGGGACAGTCAGTATATCTCATTTGCATACTCAAGGGCTCAATATTCTTTACCACTGAGCTTGCAAAGAGAATTGATTTGCCTATGACTATGGATTTCATGTCGGTATCCAGCTATGGCTCAGGCACAGAGTCATCAGGCGATGTCAAGATTAAAAAGGACCTTGAGCATTCTATCGAGGGAGAGAATGTCATCATCATAGAAGACATCATTGATTCGGGAAATACTCTTAGCAGGCTTTCAAAGCTCCTTGCCAAAAGGAACCCGAAGAGTCTCACAATCTGTACACTTTTGGACAAGCCTGAGCGCCGTGTGGTTGATGATGTAAATGTAGACTACGTGGGCTTTGTGATTCCTGATAAGTTTGTTGTAGGCTATGGCCTTGACTATGATCAGAGGTTCAGAAATCTGCCTTACATCGGCTTCGTCGAGGGCGAAATAAAATAAAAAGGAGAAGTAAATTGAATAAACAAAAAAGCGGTATGCGCGGAATAGGCGTATACATTATCATTGTATTTGCAGTAATCTGCATCTGGTACTGGCTGAGTGCCGGGGCTACATCCAACTCTTACACACAGAGTCAGTTTGAGAAGGATCTTGACAAGAATCAGGTGAAGAGCGTAAAGGTAGTGCAAAACAGGGAGATACCGACAGGAAGTCTGGAGGTGAAGTTCAAGGATGGCACATCAAAGGTGCTTTATGTATCAGATGTAAACAATATAGAAAAGACCATGACAAAAGCAGGGTATACCGACTATACAGTTGCGGATGTTCCGGCTGAGAGCTGGATTATGACACTGCTTCCGTATCTTTTGGTATTCGGAGCCATGTTCATATTCTTTGCAGTGATGAACAACAACGCAGCAGCACAGGGCGGCGGTGGCAAGATGATGAACTTCGGCAAGAACCGTGCGAAGCTCACCACACAGGAGGAGAACCATATCAAGTTTTCCGATGTAGCAGGATTAAAGGAGGAAAAGGAGGAGATTGCAGAGATAGTTGATTTCCTTCGTGATCCGGGAAAATACACCAGACTTGGAGCAAGAATCCCAAAGGGTGTCCTTCTTGTAGGACCTCCGGGAACAGGTAAGACTCTCCTTGCCAAGGCAGTAGCCGGAGAGGCAGGGGTACCGTTTTTCACCATTTCAGGATCTGATTTCGTGGAGATGTTCGTCGGAGTCGGGGCCTCACGAGTGAGAGATTTGTTTGAGGATGCCAAGAAAAATGCGCCTTGTATCGTATTTATCGATGAGATTGATGCAGTAGCTAGACGCCGTGGCACAGGAATGGGTGGCGGACACGACGAGCGTGAGCAGACATTGAACCAGATGCTTGTCGAGATGGATGGTTTTGGTGTCAATGAGGGCATTATCGTCATGGCAGCCACAAACCGTGTGGATATACTTGACCCTGCTATCATGCGTCCGGGACGTTTCGACAGAAAGGTTGTAGTAGGCAGACCGGATGTGGGCGGCAGAGAAGAAATTTTAGGTGTCCATGCCAAGAAAAAACCTCTTGCAGAGGATGTAGACTTAAAGCAGATTGCACAGACTACAGCAGGCTTCACAGGTGCAGACCTTGAGAATCTGATGAATGAGGCAGCAATCCGTGCAGCTGGCGAAAACAGAGAATATATCACACAGGATGATATCAGAAAATCATTCGTCAAGGTTGGTATAGGAGCTGAGAAGAAGAGCCGTATCATCTCTGACAAGGAAAAGCGCATCACAGCCTACCACGAGGCAGGACATGCAATCCTTTTCCATCTGCTTCCGGATGTGGGACCTGTATACACAGTTTCAATCATCCCTACAGGAGCAGGCGCAGCAGGCTACACCATGCCTCTGCCTGAGAAGGATGAGATGTTCAACACAAAGGGACGTATGCTTCAGGAAATCGTAGTAGACTTAGGTGGTCGTGTCGCAGAGGAACTTGTGTTTGACGATATCACTACAGGTGCATCACAGGACATCAAGCAGGCTACAAAGCTTGCGCGCGAGATGGTTACCAAATACGGTATGTCAGACAATATCGGCCTTATCTGCTATGCCGATGATGAGGAGGAGGTCTTCATCGGACGAGACCTCGCCCATGCAAAGAACTACAGCGAGGGCATAGCATCGGCAATCGATGTCGAGGTAAAGCGCATCATCGATGAGTCATACGACAAGGCAAAGAGCATGATAGCAGAGTACCGCGATGTGCTTGACAGATGTGCAGCACTTCTTCTTGAGAAAGAGAAAATCACAAGAGATGAGTTTGAAGCACTGTTTGATGAGGACAGCAAAACAGCAGTTGGACATAATATTTAAATAACAGCTATGATTTTGTACACAATCACTATATGAAAATATTAAATGTGACTAAAGTACTGTACAAATTGCATGAAAACAAACCATGATTTTTATGCAATTTGTGAACACTTATCGTCGCAATCATGATACTATAATAACCGTAAAAACCCCCCAATACATTATATAGTTTTTGCTATACCCCATAGTAAAAATACCTTCTCCTAAAAGGCAGCCGATCGTAGGCTGTCTTTTTTAATTTAAAAAAATAGTAACTATTCAGAACAATTGAGAACAAGAAAAGCTGATGCGTCATGCTTGCATGTAAGCAGCAGGTTTTCTTGTTCTCAAGGGGGCTCGAATAGAGCCACCCCCCACACATATGAGCAAAATTAGCTGCGTAGCGGCGGTAAAGCACGAGTATCGTGCGGTTTTGCGAATGTGCGTGGGGGTTCTGAATAGTTAAAAAATATGCTTGCATAATCACATATGTTGTGATAAACTATGCAAGTATCGTAATTGAATACATGGGCAGATTCCCGAGTGGCCAAAGGGGACAGACTGTAAATCTGCTGCAACTTGCTTCGATGGTTCGAATCCATCTCTGCCCATTAAAAAACCTCAAGTCGTATGACTTGAGGTTTTTGTGTTATTCTGAAATTATCATTTAATTGGCCTGCGCCCCGGTGGCGGTAAGTACAGACTCCCATGCCATCATATCAGGCCAGTCCTTTGTATCAAAGCCATCACGGATACATCTGCTGTAGTAGTCCAGCTTGTTTCGTATCGGCGAATCATCTGTGAATCTTGCATCATCATAAATGCCGTTAATATAATCGTCTATCGCGGTTCCGAATATTTCAGAGCGGTCCTCTGTTGCAAAGGTCATGCCGTAGGAATCAATGAAATACCCGGATATGTGGCTCGATGGATCATCCGGATTGTAGTTTGCGTAGCTATCATCATAAGAGAAGCTGTCAGGGTTAAAGCTGTTCCATTTCCCATCAGAAAACTCGCTCTTGCCATCGTAGGTGTGTATGAATGTAAGCCTCTGGTCAATCAGATGGGAAATCTCATGGCCTACAGTGTAGCTGAAATCCCAGCTGTAGTTGCAGTTTAGAACCATCACATTGTGGTTATTTATTATATTTACGAATCCGCTTGGCTCATTTATCATATCTGAGTGGTCTGATGAAATATCACCGCACAGATAGATTCGCATGCCTCTTATATCGCCATAACACAGCTGTGTGAAAAAGTCATCAGGAAAACAGCCAAGTATTTCCTCAAGCGCATCAAGAGAGACTGACAGCTTATCCTTGTTCTTGAATTGATGGATATCGTAGTAATCAATTCTCTTTGGTACCTCAGGCCCGAAATATATGGAAAAGCCGTATTTCTGTTCAAGCGCTGTGATACGTGCATTTATGTCGGATAAATCACCCCAGTCATATGAAGCGGTGTCGGGAATCAGAGTGACCTCATCGCCGTATGTATTGTAGTCGGAATCCTTCCCGGCCTCCTCCATAGCCTCTTGATTTTCATCGGTACTGTCAGCGGGGTCTATGGCAGAATATGGGGATACATATGAGCCGTCATCGCGCAAGGCCTGTAGCAGTGTATCACAGTCATTGTATGACGTGATTTCGGCTTTGCTGTCATTCTTGCCCTTGTCGAGTGACCAGATGAGAATTTCCGGGTTGCACTGCGCTGTGTACAAAAGCATCATCACACAGTTTGCATCAGGCAGATATACCGAGTTGGCAGAACAGTAGGTCTTGGTATCGGCTGCCGCAGAGTCTGATGAGCTGTCGGACATTTTGCCTGTGCTTCGTGTTGTCGGGTTGTATGAAAAGGATGAACTGACACCGGTGGCGGGTGAATATTTATAGTAACTGATGATGTTGTCCGAGGATAAATCCTGGCATCGTATGAGCATGTCACCATCCTCTGCCAGAGTCACATCCACCACATCCGGCAGTGAAAAAAAGCTGTTTTCTCCATCGGATGAATGATAGTTCCAAATATTGTTGGCCGTATCTGCCTCGATTACAAAGCCCTTTGAGTCGACACACGACATGGAAAAACTTTGTCCTTCGTAGGTTGAAAGCACTGTGTTATCGTCAATCCTTATATCAGAGACTGCATATTTGTAGGTATCGGGTGTGACACCTGACACGAGAGCGTATTTTCCGTCAGCGGAGGTGGCAATCTGTGAGACATCATAATAATTGCCGGGATTCGGAACATCGCCATCATCAGAATCTGATGTATCGCAATTGCCATCATAGTCCTCAGGATTATATTTGCAGGTTTTTATCTCCTTTAAATCCTTATCATAGATTGTTGCCCTGCCGGCATCGGAATTGATGAGCCAGAGTCGGTCACCTTTTATCATGTAGTCATCACAGTTGGTTTTGTCGTGAGTGAGACTTGCCGTGATTTCATTGGACCAGGGATTATATACATCAAATGAATACTGAACAGATTGATCATCGGTCTCTAGGATGGAATTATTGTAGCTGCCCTGTCCTACCATAAGGATGTTATCACCAAACTGTCTTGTATCATTGTACGGCCGCCCCTCAAAGGCGACATTGTGCAGGATAGACAGGTTGCTGCTTCCTTTAACACTTGTGGTATCCTCCCAAAACGCAGGTGATTTGTGCAGAATAGCCTGCTTTTGTGCGGGACTCTTAAATAGATAAGAGACATCCGAAAAAGAACAGGCTGTCATGGAGATTGCACTGAAAAATACCAGCGAATATGTAATTAAAGTAGTTACATGTTTGCGTTTGAACAATTTTGCCTCCTTTGGAAGGTGGTGTATATGCAGGCTATTCCTCAGCAGCATGTGCGGTGGAAACTCGTGCAGTAGATTCTCTTTCAATCAGCCTCGGACGTAGCTGTGTGCGGCTGATTGGAATATGGTGAATGAGCGAATTCAATATAATATATGCACAGCGGCCCAGATCATTACACTCCTGTCTGACAGTGGTAAGAGGAGGGGTAAGGGCTGCGGCAAACTTGACATCGTCAAAGCCGACCACACTTATATCATTTGGCACATTGAAGCCGTGCAGCTGGCACTCGGAGATAACACCCTTTGCTATAGCGTCGCTTCCGCAGAGGATAGCGGTGGCACCTGCTGCAATAAAATTTGAAACGTAATATTGTGCGGTTTCAGGAATATAGTAGCCGTGTCCCATGAGCTCCGGGTAGATTTCAAGACCTGCATCGCGCATAGAGTTTTCAAAAGCTTCCTGACGCTGATCCGAAACCAAGGAAAAAAGAGAACCATTGATAAAGGCAATCTTTTTATGGCCCAGATTGTGCAGATGCTTTACAGCCATGTCAATGCCCTCGTAGCTATCGGTGCCTACATAGGCTACATTGGGATTGTTTTCTATATAGTTATCAAACAAAACGGTAGGCATTGTAGTATTTTTGAGCTGCTGCATCCATTCATCGTGAAGAGCAAAACCTACCAGAAATGCGCCACAATAGCCATTCTTTAATATATATGTATCGTATTTTTCTTCTGCCTGAAGCTGAGGTGTGACAGGGATGATGTCCACGTCCCATTTGTGCTTAAAAGCATTCTGTTTGAAACCAAGCACTACATCATATCCGAACTCATCGATAGACTCGTAGTTCATATTTTCAATAAACAGAGCCAGCTTGCGGTTTTCTACCTTTCTGGAGCGCTTTGTGCTGTAGCCCATTTCGACAGCAGTGTCTAAAACTGTCTGACGAAGCTCCTCACTTATATCGCTGGCACCATTTAATCCCTTTGAAACAGTGCTGATTGATACGCCCAGCCGGGCGGCAATATCCTTAATAGTAGCCATAGTATTTATCCTTTCTTATGTGATAATTAAATTATACATTTACTATCAGAAATAGGCAATATTTTCTGTAATAAATTTTTCGAAAAATATCTTTGAAACTGTGGTAATAACTACCAAAAAATGAATGTAAATTACGTGAAAAATGGCAAAAATGAGTTTGAAACCACTAAAAAGATTGACAAATCTGACAATAGGAAATAAAATAATCTCAGATACGAAAAAAATAGAAAGTTTTAGGAAAGAGGAATGGTAATTTGGAGGCCAAAGAAAATCTCAGAGGCTCCGGAATACTTCTTTCAATCTCGAGTCTGCCGTCACCATATGGTATAGGTACTCTTGGGAGAGAGGCTTACAATTTTGTTGATCTCCTTGGTGATTTGAAACAGAAGTACTGGCAGGTTCTTCCGGTAGGCCCCACCATATTTGGCGATAGTCCATATCAGCCATCATCAGGCTGTGCGGGCAATATCTATTTCATCGATTTAGATAAGCTGGTAGATGAGGGGTTGTTAGAGAAGGAAGAGATCCTGGGGTATAACTGGGGCACAGACGAATCAGAAATTGATTATGCAGCATTGCATCAGAACAGATGCAAGATTTTACAAAAAGCGTTTGAAAGATTTGATACAAATGCACAAGAGTTTCAGGATTTTGTAAAAAAACAGTCGGAGTGGCTTGAACAATATGCACTATTTATGACACTGAAAACTGACAATTTATACAAAAATTGGAGCGAGTGGCCAAGCGAGTATAGAAATACGCAAACGGTTGCGCTTGAAAAGTACCAAAAAAAGAATTATAATACAATTACTTTTTGGAAGTTCTGTCAATATAAATTCTTCGAGCAATGGGAGGATTTAAAAAATTATGCTAACTCAAAAGGCATCTACATAATAGGCGATATCTCATTCTATGTAGGATATGACAGCGTAGATGTGTGGGCAGAGAGACAACTCTTTATGATGAGCGCAAACGATACACCAGAGTATGTTGCAGCTGCCGGTCCTGATAAATATTCAGAGAGCGGACAGGTGTGGGGCAATCCAATGTATGAATGGAATGCCATGAAGGAGGACAACTTCTCATGGTGGAGAAAGCGAATGCGTGTATGCAGAGAGCTTTTTGATATTGTCAGGATTGATCATTTCGCAGGAATTGTGAAAGCATATGCGGTACCGTACGGACAGGATAAGAGCCTATCCGGGAAATGGTTCAAGGGACCGGGACGCAGGCTTGTCAATGCAATTAACGAAGAGCTTGAAGGGGTTAATGTAGTGGCTGATGATTATACATCAGCAAGCCTTTTACCGGGAGTGAAAAAACTCCTTGCAAAATCTGGCTGGATGGGAACTAAGGTCATGATGTTTGCTTTTGATGGTGATCCGACAAACGAATATCTGCCACACAATTATACCGATTCACATGTAGTTGCATATATTGGCACACATGACAATGAGACGATAGTTGGTTCATTCAGTGACAAGACAGATTATGAGCTTGCTTATCTGTATGAGTATCTGAATATTGAAAATAAATCACAGGTTCCAAATGCTCTTATCAGGGAGCTGTATCACAGCACCGCAGAGCTGGCGATAGTCCAGATGCAGGATATATTAGAGCTTGGAAATGAGGCAAGGATGAATTATCCTTCGACAGTCGGACATAACTGGAGATGGCGCATGACAAGTAAGCCACACAGATTGGACAACGAAAAGATAGCCTGGATTAGAAACATTGCGGTGGTTTACCGCAGATAATTAATTTGATATAAGTTGCACGGCAATTTATATATATACTTTTTTACATTTTATATTCAAAAAGGAGAGGAAGATATGAAGAAGAAAGTATTAGCATCTTTACTTTGCGCTTCTATGGTAGCAACAATGTTTGCTGGATGCGGAAGCGGCAACGGAGGAAATGGAACAGAGAAAGCCGACAAGAAGGACGGCGGTAAGGAGACCATTACAGTAATGGGACCTGCAGAGGATTTAGACGATGCACAGGGCGCTTGGCTTAAGACAGAGTGTGAGGCATTCGCTAAGGCAAATCCTGATTTCAACATCGAGTTCAAGTATGTTACATCATCTGAGAGTGATGCAAAGGACGTTGTTACAAAGGATCCTAAGGCAGCAGCTGATGTTTACATGTTTGCAAACGATCAGCTTGAGCCATTAATTAAGGCTAATGCTATTGCTAAGTTAGGCGGAGATACAGCAGAGTATGTTAAGTCATCTAACTCAGAGGCTATGGCTGCAACAGTTACATATGATGGAGACATCTACGCAGTTCCTTATACATCAAACACATGGTTCATGTACTATGACAAGAGAGTCTTCTCTGAGGATGATGTAAAGAGCCTTGATACAATGCTTACAAAGGGTAAGGTTTCATTCCCATTTGATAATGGCTGGTATCTCAATGCATTCTATGCAGCAAACGGATGTACAATCTTTGGAGATGGAACAGACAAGGCTGCCGGATATGACTTCAGTGGAGATAAGGGTACAGCAGTTACAAACTACATCGTAGATTTATTTGCAAATCCAAACTTTGTAATGGATAACAATGAGGGATCACTTGGTCTTGCTGGACTTAAAGATGGTTCTATCAACGCTTACTTCAATGGTAACTGGAACTATGACAAAGTTAAAGAGGCACTTGGTGAGGAGAACGTTGGTGTTGCAGCTCTTCCTACAATCAATATTGGTGGAAAAGACTGCCAGTTAAAGGCATTCTTAGGATCTAAGGCTATCGGTGTTAACCCTAACTGCAAGAACCAGGAAGTAGCAGTTAAGCTTGCAGCATTCCTTGGCAGCGAGGACGCACAGCTTGCTCACTTCAAGTTAAGAGGACAGGCTCCTGTAAACAAAGATCTTGCAACAAACGAGGAAGTTGCAGCAGATCCAGTAGCAGCAGCTATGGCTAAGGTTTCATCTGATTGTTCAGTAGCACAGCCTATCATTGATATGTCAGGTTACTGGGATGCAGCTACACCATTCGGTGATGCTTTCCAGAACGGTGCAGAAGGTCAGATTACAAAGGACAATGCAGCTCAGAAGACAGAGGACTTCAATACTCAGCTTAATGATTCTCTTAAATAATTAAGTAGATCAGATTATGATTCCAAGGTTCCGGGTAGCCGGAATCTTGGAATAAATTAGTTTAAAGGATTGGCATATATAATGCATGCCAGGAGGAAAAGTATGTTAGGAGCAAACAAAAAGAAAAAAGTTTCGGAATTTGCTACTCCGTATACTGTTGGCAATGCCCTCACAAAAGGCGGAGCTACAGTTAAGCTATCGGCACTCGTAATGGGACTTGCCAATATGGCTCATAAGCAGATTATAAAGGGTCTGATTTTTCTTGCTATAGAGATTGCATATATAGCATATATGGTTAGCGCTGGTGCTTATTACATTTCCATGCTGCCTTCACTTGGCTGGAGAAAGCAGGAAGAGGTATTTAATGAGCAGAAGCAGATTTATGAATATGTTGCGGGCGACCAGTCAGTATTATTACTGTTATATGGCGTCATAACAATTGCCATCACAGTATTATTTATTTACATGTGGTGCGAGAATTTAAAGAGCGGATATAAGGCAGAATGCCTTTCAAAAGCTGGAAAAGAAATCAATTCTTTTGGCAAAGATGTCAAGGATTTATTTGATAAAAACCTACATAAGACACTTATGTTTCTCCCACTTATGGGAATATTTGTTTTTACCGTTTTACCATTGCTGTTCATGATTCCAATGGCCTTTACAAATTATTCGGTAAAGGGTGATCATCTGGTATTGTTCGACTGGACAGGCTTCGCTTCATTCGGACAGGTGCTTGGACTTGGTGGTAAGCTTGGTAAGATATTCTGGAGAGTACTTGGATGGACAATCTGCTGGGCTGTATTTGCAACCTTCCTTTGTAACTTCCTTGGACTCATTCTTGCTATCGTTATCAATCGTAAAGAGACACATTGCAAGGCTTTCTGGCGTACATGCTTTGTTATCTCAATTGCGGTACCGCAGTTCGTATCACTCCTTGTAATGAGACAGATGTTCCAGCCACAGGGTGCTGTTAATAACCTGCTTTTGGAGTGGGGCTGGATTGATAACCCGCTTCCATTCTGGACCAACACTATGTGGGCGAGAGTTTCTGTTATTCTCATCAACTGCTGGGTAGGTATTCCGTATACCATGCTTCAGGTTACAGGTGTATTACAGAATGTGCCTTCAGAGCTTTATGAGGCTGCAAAGATTGATGGTGCAAACGCAGCACAGATCTTCTTTAAGATCACACTCCCATATATCATGTTTATCATGGGACCATATATCATCACACAGTTTACCGGAAATATCAACAACTTCAACGTTATCTACCTGTTATCAGCAGGAAAGCCTACACCTGTCGGAGACAGTGCAGGAAAGACGGACCTTCTGGTTACGTGGTTGTACAAGCTGACTATTGATAATCAGGAGTACAATATCGGTGCCGTTATCGGTATCCTCACATTCATTGTACTTTCTATCGTAGCGCTTGTTACATACAGAAATACAAAATCATACAAGGATGAGGAGGGATTCATGTAATGAGTAGTGTAGCAAAAGCAAAAAGACCTATGTCTGCCGGACGTGCTAAGAAAGTAGCAAAGAATTCCCTTGTTCATATCATTCTTGGAATACTTGCTGTAGTATGGCTGTTCCCGATTTTCTGGATTATTATGACAAGCTTTAGAGCTGAGAGTGGTGCTTATACAAAGTACTTCTTCCCACATGGCCTTACATTTAGCAACTATACAAGGCTGTTCACAGAGACTACACTGTTGAACTTCCCGAGAGCATTTTTTAATACACTGTTTATATCAGTGTTCTCATGCATCATTTCAACAGTATTTGTACTTTCTGTTGCGTATTGTATGTCACGACTGAGATTTAAGATGCGTAAGCCTTTCATGAATCTGGCTATGATTCTTGGATTGTTCCCGGCTTTCATGTCAATGGTTGCCGTATACTTTATCTTAAAGGCTATCGGACTTACAGAGGGTAGCGTACTTCGTCTTTCACTGATCCTCATATACTCAGCAGGAGCAGGAACAGGCTTCTATATCGCAAAGGGATTCTTTGATACTGTGCCTAAGTCTCTTACTGAGGCGGCTATCCTTGACGGATGTACACAGTTCCAGGTATTTTACAAGGTTATCCTGCCACTCAGTAAGCCAATCGTAGTATATACAGTACTTACAGCATTCCTTGCTCCATGGCTTGATTTCGTATTTGTAAGGGTTATCGTTGGTCCAAACGACAAGTATTGGACAGTATCTCTTCTCCTTTACAACATGCTTGAGAAAGAGTTTATAAACGGATGGTTCACAAGATGGGCTGCTGCTGCAGTTGTTGTATCAATACCTATCTCAATACTTTTCATCATCATGCAGAGATTCTACGTGGATGGACTTACAGGAGCTGTCAAAGGCTAATTTGGTTTTATTTAGGCCGCTGCACTTTTGTGCGGCGGCTTTTGGTTTATATAGATGGCAAATTTTGGGGTGTGTGGCAAACTTAGCACTTTCAGGTTGTGTGGTGCCGGCATGGCACACAGTATATTCCTCAGGAAAATATGAAGTCAGCCACGGGCTTTCTTCGCTGCTTGGATTTGGAGAGATGAGGTGTGTGGCTTGTTTGTGGGGCATGGTACCCCGTGGCAGTTCATATTTTTCTTCGGAACACACTGTGTACCCTCCGGCCGGAGGGTACCGTGTGCTAAGTTTGTTGCTACCTTGTGAAAGATGTGAGAATTGAGTTAACTACATACTTATGAGTAATGCTGGCTGCGTTGCAGCGTCGCAAAATATCCGGTGGACGATTGTTCAGTGCGTATTGAAATGGAGTGTGGACAAAGCAAGAGAATCGTATGTTTTAGCGAATATGTGTAGTGATTTTGTAGATACAAGTTTGCTCAGAATTTAGTTTAGAAAATAAGAAAAGGAGTGCGTATGATTAATAATAAAATAGGCGGCCACAACATGGTCGGCAGGGCTGTGAATAGATTGGCGGGCAGGTTGACTGCTGTGGTATTGACAGCAGCTATGGCGGTGTCGATGCTTGCTGGATGTGCTGCGGGTGGAAAGAATACCGAGACGGCAGCAAAGAAGGAGTACAAGCCTTCTGCTATGGAGCAGATGAATGCGAAAAATGATCCTAATGTGATTCAGGACAATTACAGAACCTGCTATGAGGTGTTCGTATACAGCTTTTTTGACAGTGACGGTGACGGCATTGGGGATTTAAAGGGACTTACAGAGAAGCTTGACTATATCGAGGGACTTGGCTGCAATGAAATCTGGATGATGCCTATTATGCCTTCTCCTTCATACCACAAGTATGATATTACGGATTATATGAATATTGACAAGCAGTATGGTACTCTGGATGATTTTGATGCGCTTATTACGGAGTGTCACAAGAGAAACATCAATGTGATTATTGACTTTGTAATAAATCACACATCTAACGAGCATCCGTGGTTTAAGGCGGCTGCTGATTATATCAAGTCGCTTCCTGATGGGGCAGAGCCGGATTCTTCGGAATGTCCTTATGTTGATTACTATAATTTTAGCAAAACCAATACCGGAGGCTACAACCAGCTGCCGGGCACGAAGTGGTATTACGAGTCACAGTTTGTAGACAGCATGCCTGACCTTAACCTGCAGAGCGAAGCTGTAAGAGGGGAGATTGACAAGGTTACATCCTTCTGGCTTGACCGCGGCGTAGATGGCTTTAGACTGGATGCTGTGATTTATTACAATAATAATAACCAGACTGAGACTATAGATGACCTCACATGGCTTGTAAACAATGTGAAGAGCAAAAAGGCCGATGCTTATATGGTTGGTGAGGGCTGGACTACATACAGAGAGTATGCGAAGTACTATAAGAGTGGAATTGACAGTATGTTCAACTTTGATTTTTCACAGCAGGATGGATATATTGGAAAGGTGTTAAATGGTGCAGCAAATCATGGTGCCAGCACATACGGCAATGCTTTGGTTGATGTGGAAAATGAGATAAAGAAGTATACAGACTCATACATTGATGCACCTTTTTATACAAATCATGATATGGGACGCAGCGCAGGATACTACAACGGAGATAATGCCGAGGAGAAAACCAAGATGGCGCAGGCCATGAATCTTCTTATGCCTGGAAATGCTTTTCTGTATTATGGAGAGGAAATCGGCATGAGAGGCACAGCCAATGACGAGACGAAGCGTCTTGCCATGAGATGGAGCGGGGATTCAAAAGCTAAGGGAATGTGTGTGGGACCTCAGAATGCAGAAGAAACCGAGCAGACATATGATACCCTTGATAAGCAGATGGAGGATCCATACTCTATTTACAACTTTGTGAAGCAGACAATATCAATAAGAAATGCTTTCCCAGAGATAGCACGAGGTACAAATACCTTTGAAAAGGATCTGTCAAATGATAATGTGTGTATATTCACAAGAGAGTACAATGGTGAGAAAGCAGTGCTTATATTTAATCCATCAAAAGATGAAGCAAGTGTGGATGTGTCATCGCTTGGAGTAAATGATGCTGTTGCAATGCTTCAGACTACAAAGAAAGCACCGTCATATAAGGATGGAACGGCAAAGCTGCCGGCGTATTCGGTGCTTGTTTTGAAGTAAAATTATTAAATTATATAATTAAATTGAGGGATGATTTTTAAAGCGTGCGCAATTATACAATTGCGCACGCTTATTTTAATAGATTTTGACATTTTGCATAATTTGTGAGTTTTAAGATTAGATAATAATGACGTAGCATTAATTATTAAAAAAATGTAATATTTTAATATCAAAAAAGGAGGATTCATATATGAAGAAAATTAGAAAAGGAGCACTATGCTGTATTCTGTTACTTGCGATAATTATTTCGTCAATTCCAATGAATAAAGAAATTATCAAGGCGTCATCAGATTCGTATCTTAGTGTGCGAGGAGTGGATTTATCAAGCATAATAGCATTTGAAAAATCAGGACAGAAATTTTATTACGAAGATGGAAAACAAGGGGATATTTTTGATATTTTGAAAAATTCTGGAGTAAATTATATACGGGTTCGTGTGTGGAACAATCCTTATGATACTGAAACAGGATTAGGATATGGCGGAGGAAATAATGACATTTGGAAAGCCATAGAAATAGGCAAAAGGGCTACCGAAAAGGGAATGAAGGTTTTTGTGGATTTTCAATATTCAGATTTTTGGGCTGATCCAGCAAAACAGTATGCACCAAAAGAATGGAAAAATTATTCAAATTCACAAAAGATATCGTCGATTTATCAATTTACTTTTAGTTCATTAAAAACGTTGATTGATTCGGGAATTAACGTGGGGATGGTACAGATTGGAAATGAAACAAATGGTTCTATGTGTGGAATGGGTGGATTATATGATGGAGTGTGGAATTTAACATCTGGTGTAGGAGATGGATTGAAAAGTGGATGCAATGCAGTAAATGATATTAATAAATATTATGGTTATTCAGATTCCAAAAAGATACTTCGTGTATTACATTTCACAGATCCAACAACAACTTCTGAATGGTATGCAGAGCAGGTTAGAAATGTAGGTGTAGATTATGATGTTTTGTCTGTGTCAGCTTATCCATTTTGGTTTGGGCATGCATCTGATTTAGCATCTACATTAAAAAATATTTCTGTTAAATATAATAAGAAAGTTATGGTAGCTGAAACAGCATATCCTTATACTTTTAACAATGCTGATGATACAGTGAATAATATTGGCTCTAAAGAAGATATGACATATTGTGATTATCCTATTAGTGTTTCTGGTCAGAAGCAAGCTATTAGTGATATTTTTAATGCGGTTGCAAGTGTTAATAGTATAGAAAAAACAAAAGGATATGGACTTGGTGGATTTTATTGGGAACCATCTTGGATAGGCACCTCAAAAAGAATTAGTGATTCTTGTGGAACTGGATGGAGTTCATCAGTTTCAGAAAATTATGAGAATTTGTTTGTATTAAATGGTTCTCAATATGCTACATCTGCACAAGGAAGTTCGTGGGATAACATGACTTTATTTGATAAAAATGGTGTTGCATTACAATCGCTGCAAATATTTAATGATTTTAAAAAATGATAAGGAATAGAGAACAATATGAAACAGTTATGTGGAAAAATGAAAAAAAGCAGAGTGCTTTTGTGTATGTTGATACCAGCTTTGGCATATGTAATTATATTTTGCTATTTACCAATGTCAGGGATAGTACTTGCGTTTAAAGATTTCAAGTATACGCTCGGAATATTTAAAAGTCCGTGGTGTGGTTGGAGCAATTTTCAATATTTATTTGTATCTGGAAAAATATGGAGCCTTACAAGAAATACGTTGCTATATAATATAGCATTTATATTTCTAGGATTAATATTTGAAGTTGGATTTGCAATATTGTTAAGTGAAATTAATAATGTTGTATTTAAGAAATTTGCTCAAGGATTTATGTTTCTCCCATATTTTATATCATGGGTTGTGGTCTCTACAATTATGTTAAACATATTTGGAGATAATGGAGTTTTAAATTCAGTATTAGCACATTTTGGGGTGACTGATTTTAGTATATATAAACAAGTTAACAAATGGCCGATAGTTTTGGTTTTGGTCAGATTATGGAAACAAACAGGCTATGGAACTGTGGTATATCTTGCTGCAATAGCAGGAATTAGTAAGGATTTATATGAGGCAGCATCTATAGATGGAGCATCTATTTGGCAGAAAATCAGGTATATTACATTACCCAGTTTAAAACCAACAATTATGATTATGGTTTTACTTGCATTGGGAAATGTATTTAGAGGTGACTTTGGTATGTTCTATCAATTAGTTGGATCAAATCAGTTGTTATTGAAGAGCTCAGATATTTTGGACACATATATATATAGAATGTTGACTACATCACCTAATGTTGGACTTACGGCTGCAGCAGGCTTGTATCAATCTGTTTTATGTTTTGTGACAATTTTAGTTGCAAATGGAATTGTGAAAAAAGTAGATCCCGATTACACATTATTCTAGGGAGGAAAAGATGATTAAAGGAAAAGATCAAATAATTTTTAATATATTGGCATATGTTTTGGTTGGTTTATTTGCAGTTGCGTGTTTGCTTCCTTTTTATTTGATAGTTACAGGCTCGTTAACTGACGAAAGTACGATAGTGAAAGAAGGATACAGTTTTTTTCTTACAGCAAAAAATATCTCTACAGAAGCTTATAAGCTTGCCCTAAAAAATCCACAAAGTATTATACATGCTTATGGTGTGACGATTTTTGTAACGATAATTGGAACTGTACTTTCAATTATTATGACTACTATGACAGGATATGTATTATCCAGACCTGATTTCCCATGGAGAAATGGTGTTTCTTTTTTCTTCTTTTTCACTACTCTTTTTAGTGGAGGACTGGTGCCATGGTATTTGTTGTGTACACAATATCTTAATTTTAATAATCATATTTATTCACTTATTATTCCGGGATTATTTTCAGTGTGGAACATGATTATTGCAAAAAGCTTTATGAAGGGAATTCCCTTTGAAATAACTGAGGCTGCTAAAATAGATGGTGCAGGGGATTTCTTTATATATATGAGAATAATTTTACCAATGGCTAAGCCACTTGTAGCAACATTAACGTTATTTATTGCACTTGCATACTGGAATGATTGGTATAATTGTATGTTGTTTATGAGTGGAAGTGATAATTGGAACCTTCAATACACATTGCAAAATATATTGAATAGTTCGGAAGCGCTTAAAAGAATTGCTAATCAGACAGGAATGCAGGTAGGACAGATGCCGTCAGAGGGACTGAAATTGGCTATGACAGTTATTGCAACAGGACCTATTGTATTACTTTATCCTTTTTTGCAGAAATATTTTGTGAAAGGATTAACACTTGGTGCCGTAAAGGGATAATAACCTTTTAGACATAAAATGATTTTAGGAGGAAAAAATGAAAAAACAAATTGTAACGAAAATGGTGAGTGCAGCACTCATCGCAGGAATGACCGTTGGATTAGCAGGTTGTGGAAATGGAGAAAAAGGATCGTCACAATCGGCTGCAGATTCAAGGACGAAAATAGAGAGTGATAGTCCATATGCCAATCAGGATTTTGATTTATCAAAGCATGAAACTATTGTAATGTATGTGCTTGGGGATAAACCTAAAGATATGGATGAAGTACTTGATAAAGCGAATGCAGATTATTTTGAACCGAATCTTAATACTACATTGGATCTTGAGTTTTTAAATTGGAGTGATTATAGTACAAAATATAGTTTGCTTCTAGCAGGTGGAGAATCAGTTGATCTTATTTATACAGCAGCTTGGTGTTATTATAATGACGAGGTAGCAAATAAAGCGTTTAAAGAACTTGATTCTGAGTGGTTAAAGAAATATATGCCTCTTTCATATGAGTTACAGCCAAAGGAAAGTTGGGATGAAATATCAATAGATGGAAAAATATATGCAGTTCCGAAGGCAAAATCGACATTTACAGCGTATAATGTAGTGGCTGCCAGACAAGATCTTATTGATAAATATGGACTAACAAAACCTGATTCTTGGGATAATTATGTTTCTTATTTAAAAGAACTTGCAGAGAAACAGGGAGAAACAGGTGTTACAGCATTAAATACAAATGCCAATAGAGAACAATTGCTGACAGTTTATGGACAGTCGAAAGGTGTGCAAGGCGTTACAGAGGGATATGATTTTGAATATTATGCAAATAATAGTGATGCAGCTCCAACAACGGATGATATTTGGTATCTGTATACTTCTGATTTTTACAAAGATTACTGTAATGAGATGGCAGAACTTGCATCAGCAAAAGTTTGGTCTTCTGATGCAATAAATGATACAAGTGATGCTCAAGCTTATTTTGAAAATGGTACAAGTGGCTCATTTGTATGGAATTCATCTGTGTTTACAGCAGGAAAAAATCTCGAAAAAGCACAGGCTGGAACATATTCAGTATATGATGTAACACCAGATGTGAAGAGAACTCGTGGTAGTTATTCAACAGATGCTATTGCGATTACGGAAAAATCGGAAGATCCGGAGAGAGCAGCATTGGTTTTGGATTATATGAAAGGTGATGTGAACCTTAATAGACTGTTATTGGGGGGAATAGAAGGAAAACACTATTCACTTGATTCAGATGGAAATCGCACAACTCTTGATGGCGCAGAAGGTTATGGTTGGAATAACTGGGCATGGGCAATAAATCGTCAGGATGAACCAGATGAAGCGGGACTTGATGAGCGTGAAATTGCTGTGAATAAGCATAATGATGAAATGGAATACATTCCAAAGCAGACAGGATTTACATTTGATCCTTCTAGTGTACAAACTGAGTTTACTGTGGTACAGTCAATAGTAGATGAATACAAGATGGCATTTTCTCTTGGAATTTATGGAGCAGATACGGAAGCTACATTTGAGTCTTTTAAATCGCAGCTTAAGGATGCGGGGATAGATAAAGTACTCAAGGAATTTGATTCTCAGTATGATGCATATATGAAAAATAAATAATAAATGATGAGGATTTATATGGAAAGCAAACCTATACCGATAAAGCAAATAGCAAAGGATTTATCAATTTCATCCACTACAGTATCTAGGGCACTCTCTGGTAAAGGGAGAGTGTCAGAGGATACCAGAAATAAAATTATAGAATATATGGAAGAGCTGGGGGCACAGCCTGCTGTATACAATCGTGAATACTCCCACAGAAAAACAAAAAATATTCTGATTACGGTTGCAGGAGAAAAAGATTATGGTTTGCTTCCATATTTTTCACAAGTAATAATGGGAGCATATGATTATTTTCAACCATTGGGCTATCAGGTTATTCTGGTAAAAACAAGTGCTGGAGACATAGAACCTTTAAAAAATATAATTAAAAGTCATAAATGTGATGGTGTAATATTGTCAAGGACAATAGAAAATGCACTTGATATTAAATATTTACAAGATAATGGTGTGCCTTTTGTTGTAATAGGCAGTTACAATGATAGCACTGTATATCAGGTAGATGTGAATCAACAAGCTGGCTGTCAGGATTTGACAGAGCAGATATTGAAAATGGGAATGCGTAAAATTGCGTTATTCTGTGGAGATATGACACATGTAGTGACGAAAAGCCGAATGAAGGGGTTTTTGCAGGCATATGAGAAAAGACAAATTGATTTTGACTGTACAAAAGTTTTCGATAATACTGGATATGCGGAAATTGCTGAGAAACAAACGTTAAAGATGTTAAAAGAAGAAATAGAATGTATAATATGTATGGATGATAATATTTGCATAAATGTGCTTAACTCGTTGCGTAAATATAATGTTCGTATACCTAAAGATATAAAAATTGCATCTTTTTATAATAGCCAGATTTTGGATGAATATTATCCTTCAATCAGTTGTGTGAATCTAGATATTATGAAATTGGCTCATACGGCATCAGATGTATTGTATGGTTTATTATGTGGAAAAAGTAGAGAAAAAAGAATTATACAAGGGTATTCGATATTATTAAAAGAATCAACAAAAGTATAAATATTGAAAGGGTAGTTTATGAGTTTTATTATAGGAGCTGACATTTCTAGTTTAGAGGCAATGGAAGATTATGGAGCTAAATACTATGATTTAAATGGTGAAGAGGGAGATGTAATAAAAATTCTTGCAAGTCATGGTGTTAATTGTATAAGGTTAAGGTTATTTAATAAGCCAACTGAATCATTTGATAAGGGAGATTATTGTGATTTAAAACATACGCTTAGAATGGCGAAACGTATAAAAAAATATGGACTGGGATTTATGTTGGATTTTCATTATAGTGATTTTTGGGCAGACTGGAAACAACAGAAAATTCCAAATGATTGGGAAAATCTTGAAGCATTTGAGATTGAAAAAATGGTTTATGAATATACAAAATATGTCATAAATTGTTTTATAGAACAAGAAACAGTTCCGGATATTGTACAAATCGGAAATGAAATTGGAAATGGTATGTTATGGGAGTTTGGCAATATCAATAATATAAAGCAGTTAGTTAAATTTATCAATTCGGGATTAAAAGCTATTGCAGAGATTAATCAGTATAGCACTAATAGTAAGAAAATTAAAACGGTATTGCATATAGAATGTGGTGCTGATAAAGAGTGTACAAAACATTTTTTTTCAAATTTGAATAGTGAAGGACTTTGGGATTTTGATTATGTAGGATTATCTTATTATCCATATTGGTCAGGAACATATAATCTTTTGATGGATAATATTATAAATATAGGAAATCTATTTCATAAACAGGTTATTGTTGTTGAAACAGCTTTTCCATATACGGATACATCAAATGATGAAATGCAAAATGTTGTTACTGGTGAATTAACTAAAAAAGTGATGGGGTTAATACCTTCGGTTGAAAATCAAGAAAAAGTTTTAGAAAAAGTGATTAAAACAGTAAAGATGTGTAAAAATGGAGCTGGTGTTTTTTATTGGGAACCGGGTTGGTATCAAATTAAGGGAGTTGGTGTTGCTCGTGGAAAGGGGAATGAGTGGGAAAATCAAGCTGTTTTTGATAATAATGGTTATGCACTTAAAAGTATAAAAGCATTTGAAATATAACATAATGTCGAATCAAAAAATATTCTGCCAAAGCAAGGAGATATGAAAAACCGCCCGACTGGGCGGTTTTTTCAGCTATACCATTTCATGAAGCATATCCACAATCACTTCTCTGCAATGAGCTCCGAGATGCTTTTGTTCCTCTTTACTGAGTGCTGCCGGATCAATAGGAGTGCCGTATCGGATAACCACATGCCTCTTTTTGACCCATGGAAGGTGATCCTCGAATATTTCATTTGTTCCCATGATTGCCATTGGCACTATCTTGCATTTGCTCTTTGTGGCAATCTTGAAAGTACCTTCTTTGAAAGACTGTACCTCTGTCAGGTCATCTTTGTTTTTGCAGCGTGTGCCCTCAGGAAATACACATATGCTGATGCCGGATTTGACCTGATCTATGGCTGCAAGCACGACCTTTAGTCCCTGCTTGATGTCATCGCGGTCCAAAAACAGGCAGTGCAGGCGCTTCATCCAAAGACCCAGCACCGGTATTTTTGTGATGCTCTGCTTTGAGATGTAGCCGGTCAGGCGTGGACATCTGGAGTAGGTGATTATGATGTCAAAGAAACTACGGTGATTTCCTATATATAGTACAGCCTCGTCCTTTGGCACATTTTCCTCCCCTATAAATTCAATGTCTGCTCCGCTTAGGAATATGATGACACGGAAAGCCCACTGTACCAGGCGAAGCTGTGCCATATCGGCCCATGCCGGGGCAAATTTGTGTATTATCCACATGGCTCCGAGCACCGGAAGACCGAGCAGCAGATAGAAAAATACGAATATTACGATTAAAACTGAACGCATATTTGACCTCTCTTTTTCATAATATAAAATGTAATGTAACTATTCAGAACCATTGAGAATAAAAAAGCTGATGCGTCATGCTTGCATGTAAGCAACAGCTTTTGGGTTCTAAAGGTGGTTTCGAATAATTACTGATATTATATCATATCGTAAGCGATATGATAAGAAAGAGAGGAAAAAATGTCAGAAAAATTGAGGAAATTTCTGGTGATGGCTGCAGGTGTGCTTGTTATATTGGAAACGACAGTGATTTCGGGCTGTCGCGCAAATATTTCAGGCACGGAGAGTGACAGGATGGTTGAGTACACGGTGATTTGCGGGGATGAAATCCCGGAGGAGTTTAAAAAGCAGATAAATGAAAACAAGGCGAAGGCGATGAAGCTGACGTACAAGGATGATGAATATTTATACATAGCGGAAGGCTTTGGCACAAAGGAGACAGGTGGCTACAGTATTACGGTTAACCAGTTTTATGTTAAGGATAAGGCAATGTATTTTGATACGCGTCTGATAGCCCCGGATAAGGGCGAGAAGGTCAGCAATCAGGCGAGTTATCCGTATATAGTAATAAAGACGGAATTGAGTGAAATGCCTGTTGTGTTTGAGTGAAAATTTCGTAAATTGTGTTAAAAGTTGCGAAAAAACTGACAATCAGTACTAATGCCCTATTGCTATCACTGCGATACTTTGCTATAGTAAAGTTACTAGATATTGTGGTGACATATTTATATATTCAAATATATTGATTGATATAATTGTTGATTAATTTGACCTGTTTTATATTTATACAGAGATTGATTTCATATATATGACACCGTCGTTACAATACTGGTTACCATGAGGACTATAGTTATGTGCCAGTGGGCATATCCACAATAAGGAGGCTTAAAATGGAACAGACAGAAATTAGAAAAGTCAGAGCATCGATTCACCAGCAGTGTGGCAACAGGGTAAAAATCCAGCAGGATCTTGGCCGCAACAAGGTTGACATTCAGGAGGGTGTTATTCAGCAGGCATACCCAAGTGTGTTTACGGTTCTGATAGATGATGAGTTTGAGCAGAATCCGCCACAGCTCTTATCTTTCACCTACACTGATGTGATTACAAAAGATATAAGGATGCAGCTTTGCTAGTATCATGAAGTAAAGATGTTACATCTTTATTATAATGATCATGAATTTAAATATTTGCATCTGCATAAAGTTACTCCATCTTGAATATGTATTTTATATACATATTTGAAGTGGGGTATTTTTTATGGAGTTAATTACACAAAAAATCAGACAATGCATAGAAAAGGTAAAGGATATGTCGCAGGTTGGCTTCGACAGGGATTATGTCATAAAGGACAATAAGCCTGATGTTTCCAAAGTGGTTTGTCAGAACGGGCAGGTAAAGCTTGACGAGATAAAAGCGTCAGGCGAGAATATCTGGCTGAGTGGAAGCATTGAATTTGAAGTGCTGTATACGAGAGAGGAAGTTTTTGAAGGCGATGAGCCGGAGGAAAATATCGGCGGAAACAGGGTGGAGCATATAAAGGATGCAATACCGTTTCAGGAGAAGCTTGTGCTTCAAGGAGTCTGCGAGAAGGATACGGTTCGTGTGTATACCGGGCTTGATGAGCTTACGGTTGGGGTTATCAATTCGCGAAAGCTCTCGGTCAGAGGCATTATAAGCGTGGAGCTTTATGGAGAGAGGGAAGAAAATCTTGAGGTTGCACAAAGGATTGATGACAAGGATGTGGAGCAGCTTATGGGGCAGATGAAGGTGCTTAAGCTTGACAGTGTTGTAAGGGATATTGTCAGAATTAAAAATGTCGTCACCTTGCCAAAGACCAAGCCGAATATATGCAAGCTCATATCAAGTCTTGTTGATATGAGAAATCTGGAGTATACATACGAGCGTGACCATATTACACTGACAGGCGAGTGCCATGCGTGTATAGTGTATCTGAGTGAAGAACAGGAAATTTGCTGCTTTGAGGTGCAGGAGGGGTTTTCAAATGAAATACGCTGCGAGGGTGATAATGCCGGAAATATTGCCTGGCTTCGCACACAGCCTGCCATGCATCAGGTTGAGGCGGAAAATGATTATGACGGAGAGCTCAGGCAGCTTTCGATTGAGGCAGCGCTTGCTGTGGATGGAAAGGTCTGGAGTGAGGAAACAGTAGAGGTGCTCAATGACATGTACAGCGTATCATGTCCGGTAAAACCTGTGTTTGAAAAGATGAAGGTATGCAGCCTTCTTATGAAAAATGACACAAAATGCCGTATTTTGGAGCAGTTGTACAGAGAAAACAGCAAAAAGAGAATTTTAAGAATATGCGGTACAAAGACGCAGGCCGCTATTGCACAGATAAAAAATGCAGACACAGGAATTATTGTGTCAGGTGTATTGCAGGTGAACTGTGTGAATATTGTGGAGGACGATGGCTGTCCGATAGAGATGCATACAGACTCTGTGCCGTTTGAACAGTTTGTTGAGATACCCGGCATGGACGCCAACACCTGCTGCGAGGTAAATCTGCAGGTAGACCAGGTGCAGGTCAATCTACTCGACAACAGCGAATATGAAATTAAGGGTGTTGTCAGCATAAACGCTATTGCCCTGCAGCAGGATGAAGTGTCAGTCATAACATCGGTGGAGCAGGAAAAAATAGCGTCTGATACTGAAGAGGAAGCAGCTCTGGTTGGCTATATAGTGCAGAAGGATGATAAAATGTGGGACATTGCAAAAAGATACCGCACCACTGTTGAAAACATAATGGAAATAAATGCTCTGACATCAGATAGCATCAAACCTGATGATAGACTTATAATAGCGCGTATGTGAATCATAAATTAGGGGCAAAATACCTGTTGACTTTTTAATCATATCATTATATAAAATGTGGAAAATTCTGTAAATTTACAAAAAGATGTGGAAAAAAGATTCATTTTGTGCGATAATATATCCGAATGTATATTGAATGTAAATTGTGGAAGGAAAGGTCAATCTGACCGTCGTATTACAGGAGGAATAAAATGAATCAGAAATGGACACGTGCTATATGTACTGTGTTAACATCGGCACTCGTTTTTACAGGACCGGCAGTAGAGGGCACTACATTTAGCGGATACATAAACAGTGGACTTGAGAAGGTATATGCCAAGACACAGAAGCAGAAGGATGCAGAGAAGAAGAAGTCACAGGCTGAGCAGGATCTCAAGGATAAGAAGAATGAGATTAATGGTCTAAAGGATCAGCAGCAGACTACTGCTGATGATATAAAGAATAAATCTGCAAAGCTTGATGAGATTCTTGCAGCACAAAAGAAGCTTCAGACAGATATCACAAATAAACAGGCAGAGATAGAGCAGAATCAGAAGGATCTTGCAGCTGCTCAGGAAAAGCAGCAGGAGCAGTATGACGCCATGAAGAAGCGTATACAGTTCATGTATGAAAATAGCGCTGAGGACAATATCTGGACAGCAATTATTGAGTCAAATGGTATCACAGATATGCTCAATCGTATAGAGTACGTGTCAGATGTATATGATTCGGATCGTGCTCTTATGGATTCTTATCAGGCAGCAGTTGAGCAGGTGAAGGAGATTGGTACTAAGCTTGACAACGACATGAATGAGCTCACAGCCATGCAGGATGACTATGAGAAGCAGCAGGCAGATGTCGAGGCGGCTATAGTAGCTCTTGAAAACCAGAAGGAGCAGTATGCAAGCCAGATAGCTCAGGCACAGCAGCAGGCAGATAATTATCAGAATATCATTACGGCACAGGGCAAAATCATTCAGGAGCAGGAAGCAGCGGCAGCAGCTGCAGCCGCAGCCGCTGCCAGAGCGAACAGCTCATCAAGCAGTCCAAGCTATGATGGTGGTGGAGCCGGTAAGGGCGGAAGTATTGCCAGTGACTATGCAGCAGGCGGTGGAAAGAACCCGGGTGCTTCAACAGGAGTTTCAGGAAGCTCTGTAGTATCATACGCTATGCAGTTTGTGGGCAATCCATATGTATGGGCTGGAAACAGTCTTACAAACGGTGTAGACTGTTCAGGCTTTGTACATGAGGTATATGCACATTTTGGTATCAGCACACCGAGATATTCACAGGCATTTAAGTCTGTGGGACAGGCCGTATCCTTCGATAATATACAGCCGGGAGACGTAGTGGTATATCCGGGACATGTAGCTATATATGCAGGTGGTGGTGTTATAGTGGAGGCACAGTCCACAAAGGCAGGAATCACAGCAAACAGAAGCGTACAGTGTCATACAATACTTGCTATACGACGTCTTGTATAGGATGGTTAGGAGCCGATAAGTATATTTATTATACTTACCGGCTCTTTTTTTTATCACAAAGAGCTGAATGGTTACCAATAAAGTAAGGGGCGTAAGACGCGGACATGCCTCCAGATGCAAGGGGCTCTCAATAAGCGACTAGCGGAGCTGTTTAGAGTCTGTAGACTTATGCACATGGAACACAGAAATGTCCTGCCATGGACGGCAGGGCAAGGTGTTATGCGCCATGGACGGCGCATAAAAGCCGGTTTCGTCGAGCATAGAAAACCATACAGGCATAATTCGTACAGCCTCTTGACAGCATAGCGTTAGCGCATTGAGAGCCACTTGCATCTGGAGGCATGTCCGTGTCTTACGCCACGAACCAATGTTAGTAACCGGCAACAAACTCATTGTAATAAATAATAGCAATTTCCACCCATAAGGTGTATTATAGAGATAGACGGCACCAATTCGCACAAAACGAACTAGCAAGCCTGTAAATAAAGTAAGAAAAGCAGGAGGAACAAGCCATGCAGATGGAACAATTACAAAAAGACATGATTGCAGCAATGAAAGCAAGAGACAAGGTAAGAAAGGATGCTATATCCTCACTTGTATCGGCAGCCAAAAAGGCGGCAATAGATGAGGGCTGCAGAGACAATATACCGGAGGAGCTTGTCAACAAGGTCATCCTTAAGGAAATGAAGTCTGTGAAGGAGCAGATTGACACATGCCCTGCCACAAGAACAGATCTGCTTGATGAGTACAATACCAGATATGCAATCTTTGAGGAGTACGCTCCTGCAATGATGTCGGCAGAAGAGGTAGAAAAGGAGCTCACAGAGCAGTTTTCGGATGTAATCGCAACAGGAAACAAAGGACAGATAATGAAGGCAGTCATGCCACATTTCAAGGGCAAGGCTGACGGAAAGGTCATAAATCAGGTGGTTGCAAAGCTTTGCGCAAAATAAGAAAACACATCACAACAATTATACTTGCAGTGCTGGCTGTCATAGCCGGCGTGTATGCATATCATTATCATGATATGAAGCAGAATATTGTATACAATGAGCATCTGGAAGACGTGGCTGTTAACGTGAATGGGAAAGAGCTGACATTGCGCGATATGGCATTTTATGTGGCATATGAGGAGATGAATGTCGAGAAGCAGGCTCTTGTGTATGATTCCGATAATCCAAACAAGTATTGGAATATCCACACAAACGGTGAATTTGTCCGTGTTGCAGCGCGCAAAGCAGCTATGTCCATGGCCATTCACGATGAGATTTTTTATGAGATGGCCAAAAAAGAGAGCATTACACTTACTGACGACGAGAAAGCAGCTTTGAAAAATTCCGAGAAGGACTTCTGGTATGATTTGTCTGATATAGATGGTGCAAAGAAGCTTGGAGTCGAAAAAAAGGATATTTATTCGTCCATGGAAAAGTCTGCAATAGCCCAGAAATATCAGGAAATATATGCAGGGCTTGACAATGCCGATATAACGGATTATGATTTCTCGGGAGGCAGATATGAGAAGCTGCTGGAGAAAAATAACTATAAAATAAAAGAAAAAGTGTGGAAAAGAGTCGATATGGGAAACGTTACTCTTGATCACTAGAAAGAAGATTTTATGTCAACAAAAATTGGAAGAAATGACCCTTGCTGGTGTGGCAGCGGAAAGAAATATAAGACCTGTCATGCGGCATTTGATATGAAGCTTGAAAAGCTTGCTGAGGCACATCATAAGATACCGAGCCATTCAATCATCAAGACACCTGACCAGATAGCGGGAATCAAGGAGAGCGCCAAGATAAATGTCGCAGTGCTCGACTACATAGGAGAGCATATCCACGAGGGTATGAACACAGCAGAGATTGATAAAATAGTCTATGATATGACCACCAGCATGGGTGGTATCCCTGCACCACTCAACTATGAGGGTTATCCTTACAGCGTATGTACATCAGTAAATGAGCAGGTTTGTCACGGATTTCCTTCAAAGGACGTCATCTTAAAGGATGGTGACATCATAAATGTAGACTGTTCTACAATTTTAAACGGATATTTTTCGGATTCATCAAGAATGTACTGTATCGGAAATGTAAGCCCTGAAAAGAAAAAGCTCGTTGAAGTCACAAAGGAGTGTGTGGAGCTTGGACTCAAAGAGGTAAAGCCGTGGGGCTTCCTCGGAGATATGGGACAGGCTGTGCACGACCATGCATTTGCAAACGGTTACACAGTAGTGCGTGAAATCGGTGGACACGGAGTGGGACTTGAATTTCACGAGGATCCGTGGGTAGGCTACAACACCAAGCGCGGCACCGACATGGTCATGGCACCAGGCATGATATTTACCATCGAGCCAATGGTCAACATGGGCAAGGCCGATATCTACGTAGATGACAAGAACAACTGGGAAGTATACACTGACGACGGACTTCCATCAGCCCAGTGGGAAATCATGGTACTCGTCACAGAGGATGGCCATGAGGTGCTGAGCTGGTAAACTGGTAAGTATTATCAGAGTGCTATTATTAGCAGACATTAGTTCATAGGTGATAACATTATGAAGGGCGTGTGAAAAACGAAGTGTTTTTCACACGCCCTTTTATATAACAATAAGATAAGCAACTTGATGGTTAAGCCCTGTCCGGGCGCAGAAACGCCCTCTCGGAAGCGTTAGCTTCGGGAGAGCATTTCTGCATCCACGGACATGGCTTATAAACTCATAGTAGATTGCTTCGCATAAGTACCCTAAATTTACCGGAGAGTATGCGGTGTGTTCCGAAGAAAAATATAAACTGCCACGGCGTTCCATAAAATGTGGATACGATAATTCATAGCAAACTATCAATAAACTATCCGTAAATGATGCCGTGGCTGATTTTATATTTTTCTGAGGAATATACTGCATGCTAGGCCGGTCCTCACAGCCTGAATATGCGAAGCCCCATGATAGCGAAGCCCCTATAAACTTGTATTCACCCCATTTATGGTCGCATTCTCATTCTCCCTCATAGGAATGACGAGACACTTCTCCCCATTGATGACCTGCGCATGAATCTGTGAAGCCTTCTCCGGCTTTACATGAAGCACCACATCATAGGTCTTAATTTGGGCAGTGTAATTATCAATCTCCTCCTGCTTCTCAAGAAGCTGTGAGGTGCGCTCTTCAATCTGATTATTTTTCTCCTGGATAACAGAATCCTTCTCCTCAAGCTGCGCATTTTTCTCATTGAGCTCGAGAGTTAAATCGCCGACCTGGCTCTCAAGAGCAAGCTTTTCCACGCGGATTTCATTAGCTGCAAGAGCCTTTGAATCAATGACATTGGCTGCGATAGGCGGCTTGTCACCGAAGGCCTCATTGACGGATTTTTCAATGCGTGAAATCTTTTCCTCAGAGACATGGCAGTCACTAAGCACCTTGTTCATAGCCTCGCTGTCGAGAATGAACGGATCGTCGTCATCATCGTGAGTCTCAGCGTAGTCATCGGCCATCTCGGACAGATTCTGCTGGATATCAAGCAACTTGTCATCAGTGCTCTCGTCCTCAGCACCTAACACGTTTCTGACGATTGAATGAAAAGCCATCTTCTGTTCAGTAGCTGTGCGCTCCACACCGCAGCCGAGGCCGTTTGTCATAAACTCAGAGTGCGGCTCCTTGGTGTTTTTCGTATAGAAAAGAGTGGAGTGTATGTCAGTGCTTCTATCGTTGAAGGCAGGGAATAAAAAGCCTGTCTCAGGAGCGCCGACTACCCAGTCCCTTATGCGGGCTCCGATACGCTGCTCCTTTTCCAGATAGCCAAGGCCCGGCTTTGAAAGTGTGACAGGGCAGATGGCGCAGAGCATGTATTTGTACACCTCCTCGGACTCATCCACGTTGATGTTGTCCTTTGTACGTGTCATGACATCGTAGCTGTCGAGATACAAAAGAATCAAGTAGTTCCCGGCCTCATCGTAGGTGTCGATGACCAGATCATAGTATGTATCGAGCAGAGTCTCATCATTAAGCTCGCTGTCGCGAAGCGCCATGAGAATCTGCTGGCGGCCTCCGACCTCTTCCTCCTCAAGCGGAAACTGCAGATTGAGCAGGTTGTTTCCGAGAGTGCCGGAAAGCACCTTGTTTGAAATCTCCAGATATTTGTAGTATTCATCCTCCTCCAGAGTGAGAAATTTGCCACCGAATTTGCAGACCTTTTCATGGTTGCAGTCCACGTAGCATCCGACCAGACGACTGAAGGTTGCCTGGTCTTTTTTTAATCTTCGTTTTAGTTCCAATACTTCTTTTTTGTTCATATTATCCTCGCATTATTTTCATACCATTCAAAAATTTTCGTAATCACATTATATGTATGGAATAAATATTTGTCAATTGAGCGGCGCCTTTTATGTCCCGCTGTCAATCAAGAAAAAAGATGACAGACCAACCACAAAATGCTATAATTTAGGAAATCAACGGATTATGATATAAAGGCTGACACAGAGACATCCACAGGTGTCTCTGTTCTTGGATTGAGGCATAAATGGAGCAGAAAATGACAAACAATCACATTACAATAGGCATTCTCGCACATGTAGATGCGGGAAAGACAACCCTGTCTGAGGCCATGCTCTACAGCACCGGGCAGATTCGCTCACTCGGGAGAGTGGATCATCAGGACGCGTATCTGGACAACGATGCGCAGGAGCGTGAGCGTGGAATAACCATTTTTTCAAAGCAGGCAAGGCTTGATATTTCGCGTGGCATAAATGCGGCAGATACAGCAGATGTAGCACGTACGGCAGATACAGCTCGTACATGGCATGTAGTCATGCTTGATACACCGGGGCATGTGGATTTTTCGGCAGAGATGGAGCGTACCCTTCAGGTGCTCGACTATGCAATACTTGTAATCAGCGCAACTGATGGAGTGCAGGGGCACACGCGCACACTGTGGAGACTTTTAAAGCACTATAACGTGCCGACATTTATTTTTGTAAACAAGATGGATATGCAGGGCACGGATG
>OIDT01000344.1_pt1 | contig 38497 bp, 30 predicted proteins | sample 1581601 | NCBI WGS metagenome assembly OIDT01 (sample SAMEA3882515, study PRJEB24775) | human gut metagenome | biome: human-associated habitat; feature: intestine environment; material: feces | place: Netherlands | collected 2009/2010 | reverse complement strand
AATGAAGTCAGCCCTAATTTTATGGCTTTGTAAAATTTTTATCGGACAGTAATATAATTTTTTATTTTATAGCTATTGGAGTTTCCAGATCAATAATATTTAATGCACTTCCTCCTCCGTTTGCCAGGCCATCCATACCATTAGGTGATGCATCTTTTACATAACATGTTCCTCCTGATTCAAACTGATCAGTTCCATTGAGCTTATAGTAAGCTGCCAGACCGTCTGAATTCGGATCAACGTTCAGCATGTTTTGTTTAATTTGGTTTTCTGTGCGTGCAACATTCCAAAGTCTTACTTCACTCATGTAACCATAGAATGGACGTTCTCCCCACATAAACCCGGCAACCTTACCGATGAAGAATCCTCCTGCTCCTTCTGAAGCTAAGTCGAAACTTGGGGTATCCCATGTAGATTCAGCAGCTTTACTACCATTGATGTAAAGAACTGTTTTACCAGAAGGCTGATCATAAGTGAATGCTACGTGGTACCATTTACCTGTTTCAAATGCTTGAGTAGAATGATACTGTTTAGTTCCTGCAATCTGAATCCAATCATTATGACCACCAGGTAAGGCTGTATCACCAATACGGAGAATCAATATTCCTTCATTACCCATGATGGTATTATTGCTCATCAGTCTATTAATATAGATAAGTGCTTCATAAGTTACAGACTTATATATTGTACCGCTAGCCAATGGAATCTTGATGTAGTTACTTTGGAATTGCGCAACTTTCTTGATTTGCACAGGTTTAGTAATGATAAAGTAAAGAACATCAGTTCCAGAAATAGCAGGGATAGAGGATGATTGAATACACACTGGAAGTAGATAAGATTTGCCTTCCTCCATATTTCCTAAGTTTGAAAATTCTACACCAACTTTCTCTGAGTAAATGGAACCACTAGGTATAGTTGTTGTTGTGCTACTTAGCTTTACATTGGAAGTATTGAAGATTTCATAATTAGTACCATATTTTTTATTGTATTCATTTACCACATCCTCTCCTGCAATGCTGTAGCTTACCTCTATAGGAGAGGCAGATGCAGAAGAAACTCTGGACTGTAGCTCATAAGTTATTGGATTTTCATCTAGAACTTCAATTGTATGTTCTTTGCCTTCGAAATAAACTTTAGTTTCCAGCAAGTCGCTTTCACTATCATTGCAGCTATTCAGTGATAAAGCTATAGTGCAAAACGTTAGATATTTTAATAGTTGTTTCATATTTTTAGACTTTCGTGATTCGTATTATTTTTTTTCTTGATTGGCTTTCCATTCATTGAAGACCTGTTGGTTAATTTGGATTGCCTGACGCATCCATTTGTAGTCGGGAGCATTATCATAATCATTGTCAAATCGATAGGCACCAACTCCTCCTTTATATCCTTCCTCTGGCATCCAGGCAGCCTGTTGTAGTAGGCGTCCTCCTGAAGTAGCATAAGATTCAAAGTTTTCTGTGATAATCAACTTTTCTGGAATGTTCCCTGGAGAATACTGATGAGGCGAAGAACTTCCGTAAGATTGTGTTATCCAATAGTCTACATACTCTTCCATCTCAGGAGAAAAATATCTGATATGCCCGTCGATACATAATAACTTGTGTCCTTTGCCTTCTGGGTCACTTTTCGGACCGATATATTTACCCATTTCTTTAACCAAAAACTCAATAGTTGTTTGGTTTAATGTTCCGTCTGAATCGTTAAAACCGCTTCCTGGCTCCCAGTCAATATCAAAGCCGTCCCATTCACTGACAAAAAGTGAATCACAAAGTGCTTTAGCGTATTTGGCCAAGGCTTGATTCAATTCTTCCGTATTGTCGAAATTGTGCGATTTGAATCCCCAGAAATCCCAGCGTGCATATTTTTTTGCTGCTGCAAGTTCTGAGTCTGACCATCCTTCTTCGGCTGCCTGTTTTTCAATCTCATCGTAGATATATTCAGGAGTTCTGCCTTTTCCCAGATGAGAAAGTAAGCTAACTTCCAGCAGTTTGATTCCTTTTACTTTCTGTGCAAATTCTTTGTCTGCCTTCTGTGCTTCAGTAATTTCATATCTTCCCGGAGCACCACTCCACATGGAGATAATATCCATACTGTCGGGTACTGAAGATAAATAGCCTTTTCTCATGACACCTGAAGGAGCCCAGTTTGAAAACCAGCCGAAAGCAACCGGACGTCCGTAGTTCTTAGCTGTTTCCTTATAGGCGCGTAAGTTTGCATAATATTCACTATCTCCTAACGTATTATATCCGCCGATGTGTTCTACTTCTATATTTTCTATATCGGTACAAGAGGTTATCATTGCTCCCAATAAAGGTATGACGTATAATAATTTTTTTAGTGTTTTCATGTCTTTACTGTATTAATTATTCGGTTATTATTTGCAGTCCCACCACAGGTGTGTGCTAGGTAAGTCCTGTCCGTTGCTTAACATTTTAACGGCTTCGTTATAAATCTTCTGTCCGTCAGCTGTTTGGTAGAAACTGATAGGATAAATCATTCGGCGAATGCCTCCTTCAGCTGTAACTCCTTGGCTGCTACCTCTGTTCGCCATAACAGGATTCAGTTTAGGATATCCGGTTCTTCTCCATTCTGTCCACGCTTCTTGTCCGTTAGGGAAAAGAGCAATCCATTTTTGGATCATGATTTTTTCGAGTTTCTGTTCCGTATTACCTTCAAATTTTACGGTTGTGGTGCAAGGAGCAGCAAAACTACAAGAATAACTTCCACCAACTTCATGCTTGATCGGGGTTTTACCAGAATTCATGTAAGCATCTACGGCTGAGCTGATTCCGTTTTCCTGGAAAGACATTTCAATACCTTGCTTATATAAGTCTTCTGCATTTCCAAATTCACCGCCCCATATTAAAGCAGCTTCAGCTCGCAGGAAGTAGACTTCGGAAGCACGTAACCAGTAAGTTGGTGTAGCTGCTTGTATGTTAGGTTTAGAAAACATCTTATATTCATCATTCTTTCCATATAGATGTCCTGCAGGAACTGCCTGATACTGTTTCCCATCGAACGCTTCTTTTCCTTGTGTACTTTTAGAGTCTACTGGCAAGAAGTAAGCACTTAATCGAGGGTCTTCATATCCCATTAAGTAAGAGAACATAGACGAACCCATGCGAGATTCATCATATTGTTCAGACAACCAATAGATGTTGTTTCGGAATGTGTATCCGGCTCCTGTACTCATCTGTGCTTCATCGTCTTTGGCAGTCATGACACCAATGGAATGGTTCAATGCCTGTGAAACATATTGTTTCGATAAGGCTTCATCGGCGTAGCGGACACGCATAGCAAGACGGAGTAGCAGAGAATTTGCATATTTTACCCATTTGGTTGAGTTACCAGCATATACAACATCATATTCACTCATAACCTCTACACCATTTTCTGCCTTTTCTGTCAGGATCTCAATGGCTTCTGTCAGATCTTTAAATATAGCTGTATAAATATCTTTCTCGGAGTCGAATGGGATATTCATGGTAGCATCGGCTGCATGTGAATAAGGCATCGGACCGAAACATTCCAATGCTTTGTGCCAAGCTGAAATTTTCAGGATTTGTGCTAAGGCAAATACTTCAGGAGTATTGTTTTTCTCAGCTGCGGCTTTCAGCTTTTTCCATGGGTCAAGTGCGTTGGTATATGCACGTTTATAAGTTCCGGAAATCCAACTGTCATTCAAGAAATAGGTAACGTTACTGTTTCCGCCTCCCCATGTATTATTCTGTCCGAAGAAACCACTCCAGCAGTCAGCCGATAAGTGATAGTCTGTTTGATACTGATTGATAATGTCAGTATCATCTGCCTGTGTTCCTACTGGAAATACTGTACGTTCGATAGTAGTGATTAAACCACCTACAGCAACTCCGTCCATGACTCCTTCTTCATCGGTCAGCTCAAATGGATTGGTGTTGATTTCTTCGTAATTGCATGATGCCAATAGTGACACTGCAAATACGCCTGCTATAAATTTATATTGGTTTATCTTTTTCATAATCAAAGGGTTTGTTTTTTATAGTTTAAATTTAATGCCAAAACCGAAGCTGCGTACGCTGGGTTGCATGAAATAATCATTACCTTGTCCGTAAGTGCTTGTTGACGGTGTTAGCTCAGGGTCAAAGGGAGCTTTGCAATATAACATCCATGGATTGTTAGCAATGAAAGAAACGGTAACATCTTTCAGTACATTGGCAAACCATTTGTCTGGCATTGTATAACTGAATGTCATTTCTTGCAAGCGGATATTTGTTGCGCTGTACAGGTAGTATCCGGAAGTTTCATAACCTCCTGTACCAATCATTTGGTAGTATGTCTTTGCATCTACTCGGCCTTGTCCTGGGAACAGAGCACCTCCGGCGTCACGAGCTTCTGCAGAACGTTTGGATACACCGAAACGGTCGAGGATAGCTTCGGTAGAAGAAGTAACCACTCCACCAAATCGTCCGTTGATTAAGAAACTGAATCCAAATCCTTTATATGACAGGGCATTGTTCCATCCCATGTTAAAGTCTGGAGATGTCTTTCCTAAGTATACAGGCTCACCTCTTTCCAGACCGAAGGTTCCGTCACTTTTTACTTCAACATATCCCTGACTATCTTTCTTGAAGAAAGTGTTTGCATAAATATCGTGGATACTTCCACCTTCTTTCAGAATAACGCGACCATTGTCCTTCAGTACTTCCGGGATGTTAATCGGAGCTTCCATCAAATCGGTATGATAGTCTTTCACCATTTCCTTAATCTCATTTATATTCTTTGAGAATGTAAATGTAGAAGAAACAGCCAGACCGTTTTTAAACTTATCATTATAGCCGAAAGAAGCTTCCCAACCTCTATTTTCTACGTTACCGGCTTGCAGGTAAATCTTCTGATAACCGGTGAATTCCGGTAAATCTCCCAGGAATGTCTGGTTGTATGTATTCGATTTATAGTAAGTAACTTCTGCACTGAATTTGTTCCACAGGCGTAAGCTAACTCCCACTTCGTAAGATTTGGTGCGTTCAGCTTTAAAGTCAGTGAATGGATAAATATATGTCGGCGACGGAATACCTCCGACGATTGGAGTTGTTACTGTACCAGGAGTTAATCCAGAACGAGAAACTGGAGCACCAACTTCTGTATAAGAACCACGTACTTTCAAATAAGAAATAAATTCAGGAAGCTGTACCATTTCCGAAATAATACCAGACAAACCGATAGAAGGATAGAAGAATGATTCTTCGTTGGTATTTACCAGACGAGAGTTCCAGTCGTTACGTCCGGTCAAGGTTAAGTAAAGCATACTCTTCCATCCCAGTTCGACGTTGCCGAAAATAGCATGATTACGGATACGGCTGTCACCGCCTTTTTCTGAAGTACGGCCGTTTGACGGGTCGATATTGGAAACAGCAAATTTGTTAGGAACTTTCAGTAAGGTTCCTTTATATCCTCTTTCCAATGCCCAATAATTGGAATAACTCCATCCAAGGTTGGCAGAAATATTAAAGTCTTTGATCTGCTTATTAATATTTACCATCAAATCAGCATATTCCTGACGGTCATTGTAATTGCTATATTCGTAATGTCCTTTAGTACCTTCTGCAAAAACCTGGTCGGAAGATGCATAAATCTTACGTTCGAATTTTACATAAGTATCGTCCATTCTGTAACGTGCAGCCAGATTAATCCAGTCGGTTATCTTGTAAGTTAATCCTACATTGAACATGTAGCGGCTCTTATTGTTGGTTGAAACGTTACGGAATGCGGTCCAGTATGGATTCTGCGAAGCATAAGTTGATTCTGCTATCGGCCAGTACTGAACGGGAATTTTACGGCTGTCGTCAAAGCGTTCGAAAGTTTTGATTTCTTCAAAATTTTCTCCTCGTGGAAAGAGGTAGGCTGCCATAACCGGATTCCAGTATTGACCTTGCGAAACCATGTTCTTGTCATCTTGCTTGATATACGATGCTCCTAAATCAAGTTGTAACTTGTCATTCAGGAAAGTTGAAGTATTACGGATCGTAAAGTTCAAGCGATTGTATGAGTTGTTGGGAACGATACCGTCAGAGTTGGTAGACGAGATAGAAGCAAATGTCTGGTTCTGTTTAGTACCGGTTGTTAAGGTCAATGAGTTGATAAAGTTAGTTCCTGTGTTGAAAAAATCTTTTTTAGGGTCATAATCAGAAGGAGTGGCGAGTTTTTCACCCCAGCTTTCATACATATCCTTTTTATTACCGTAAGTATTTTGGAATTCAGGAGTCATGTATGCTTTGCTGAATTCGGTAGAAGAAGAAAATGAAAGTTGCAATTTACCTTCTTTACCTTTTTTAGTGGTGATAAGGATCACACCGTTTGCTGCACTACTACCATACAATGCTGCTGCCGACGGACCGCTCAATACAGAGATACTTTCGATATCTTCAGGGTTGAAGTCGGCAATACCTTCAGTTCCGGCCTTTCCTTCACCCATGATACCACTGTCTGTATTTCCCATGTTTGTATTGAACAATGGAATACCGTCTACTACATAGAGTGCATTGTTATCACCTTCTATAGATTTTGCACCACGCATTACTACACGTGTAGCACCACCGACACCACTGGCACTCTTGTTGATGCTTACACCGGCAATTTTACCATTCAGTGAGTTTACGAAGTTAGCGTCTTTTACTCTTACAAGCTCTTCTGATTTTACTTGCTGAACATTGTATGACAACGCTTTTTCTGCACGTTTGATACCCAATGCTGTAACAACCACTTCGTCCAAGCGTTCTGTATCTTCTCGCATAGTAACATTGATTACACCTTTATCGGCCATAAATTCTTCAGATTTGTAACCGACATAAGAGAATTGCAGAATTGCATCAGGGCTTGAAACTGTGAGTGAATAATTACCGTCAAAATCTGTTATAGCACCATTACTGGTACCTTCTTCCTTTATCGTAGCACCGATAATAGGTTCACCGTTTGCATCGACAACCTTTCCAGATATATTCGTTGGCTGTTTTTTATCGGATTTTTTCTTGATTGGGGTAATAACAATCTTATTACCTGAAACTTTATAAGATAAGTTCTGTTTTGCCAGTTCACTTGTAAGTAGGTCTTTCAGTTCTTCATCTTTAACAGACAGAGAGATGCCTGTTTTACCGTTTACTTCTACATCTCTGTATGAGAAGCGGTAGGGAGTTTGTTTTTCAATAGCAGTAAAAAGTTCTTTTACCGATGCGTTATTCAGGTTGAGGCTGACTTTTCCGGTTTGTGCATAACCACCGGTAAATGTAAACATACACAAAGATGCACATAAAAGGCAAATCTTACTACGCTTTTTACTATCTTTGTGCAAATCAGTAAATTGATGTTTGATTTTCATAAGTACGTAATAAATTTAGGTTTAAAGTTCGGTTTTACTATGCGCCAACATAGTTTTACTTATGGACTGAGCCATTTCCCCGGATGATTGCCGATTGTCCGGGGATGTTTTTTTCATGTTTTCATCTGTCTTTTCATAGTTTTAAGGTTAATATTTAAATTAGTTGTTATTCTATGGTTATGGTTTCTTCATCCATTGTGTATTCAAATCCGTAGTGTATTTTCAACACATTCAGAACGCTTCTTATATTTTCATCATTAAAAGAACCTGTATACACATCCTGTAATATATTTTTGTTCTTTATGTTGAAAGTTACTCCGAATTTACGTTCCAGACATTGGAATACATCTTTTATCTTCTCATGTCGGAAAGTAAGCTCTTTGGTCAGCCATGCTGTTTCCATTTTATTTGAAGTTTCTTCAAGGCTCAATAACCCTGTTCGTTTATCGTATATCACTTTCTGGTTCGGCTTTACATTCAATGTATTATGAGCGGGATCTTTTGTTGTAACATTGACACTTCCTTCTACAAGAGCCATTTCAACAAAATTTTTGTGCTCATACGCATATACATTAAATGTTGTTCCTGTTACTGTAATATCCATTACTTCAGTGCCTACAATGAACAGTTTCTCTGTATTCTTTTTAACTTCAAAATATCCTTCACCCGACAATTCTACCTTACGGTTATCACGTCCGAAATCCTGTTTGTAGGACAGTGATGATTTTGCATTCAGATGTACAAGAGTTCCATCGGGCAATGTTACCAATGAAGTTCCATGTTCACCTGAGTTTATGGTTATATTTTGCTGAGCAAGATATTCAATATCTTTATGCTGAGTGTAGTATAAAACACTAATGCCACATGATAGTATCAAAAGAATGGATGCTGCTATTTGTAACCAATATTTTTGCACCTTCATGAATGGCGTTATGTGTCTTTGCTTGTTCAGTTTTCTATACAGAGAGTTTATTTTATCTTGTGATAAAGGCTCATAGCTGTTGAATTTATCCCATTCGTCAGAAAACAGAAACTCTAAATCAGCTTCAGATGACTGGTTTATCTTTGCCGATAACTCTTTAAATTCCTCAGAAGATATAGCTCCCGAACGGAATTTATCTAATAAATCTTTTACCTTGTTCTGTATGTTTGTGTCCATAAAACTATTACCTTGTTTATTGGTAATATCCACAAACACGTAAAATATAACATGTATATTTCTATGTTAGAAAACATAAAAATTAGAAATGGCTTAAAAAAAGGAGTAATATGAAAGAATATTGCTGAAGTTCGGTTCGTATTATTTTTAAGGCCGTTGATAATTGGTTACGTACTACTTGCTCTTTTATGCATAGTTGCTCTGCAATTTCTGCAACAGATAAATTTTGTTCTTTGTTTAGTTCAAAAATCTCACGTTGGCGTGGAGTAAGTTTTTCTTTAGCTTGTTTTAGTGCTTTGCAGAACTGATCGAAATCTATTTGTTTTTCTGCTTCATCTCCTGATGTTCGTATATTGTCATTATATTCTATAAACTCCTCCATTGAGGTGTTATTTAACTGTCGGCGTAATTCTTTAAGCAATAAATGATAGGCGATAGTAAATAGATAAGCTTTGAATGACGATTCTGCATCTAGTTTTTCTCGGTTAATCCATATGCGATAGAATGTTTCCTGTACGACATCATCTGTTGTTTCTTCCGATTTTACATATTGATATACAAATTGATATAACCTTGATACCCACATTTCATACAAGGTCCGGTAGGCTTTTTCGGAACCAGATTTAACAGATAATATTAACTTCCTTTCATCTATCATATAGCTATATCAAGTTAAGATCCGCTTATTTTTTTTGCTATAAATATGCAAATTTAATATTTTTCTTTTATATTGGACATATTGGTTAGCTATAGTTGAAAGATGTGTAATTTTTATAAGTATATTTTTGTTTGAATTAATGGATTTTGATAACTTGCATTATTATTAAAGTTAACCTTTGTATTATGAAGAAATATGGTTTGCTCCTTTTATTAGGGAAATTTTTGATACTCTCAGCGGGGAGTTTATGGGCTGAGAACATTGACACGGTAGCAATTGTAGAGTCAAGAGCTTTGAGAAATCCGTATTTGTCTCAGTATCTGGAAGGAGAAACTTTCGTTAAAGCTAAAGATGCTAATTTCCTGAATTCATTAGTCGGCAGAATTACCGGTGCAACTATTCAGCCCAGCTCTATGGGAACTGGAGGGGGAGTAAAGATTGAGATGAGAGGCGCAAGAAGTTTCCAAGGAAATAATAATGTTCTTTTTGTGATTGATGGAGTGCCATTTCCTCAACTTTCTGCGGAAGAGTTTTATTCAATCTATAAGGGTTATGGATTATTATCAGATGGTATCGCTTCATTTAATGCAGAAGATATAGAAGGTATTTCAGTCTTGTCGGGAGCAGTTGCTTCTGTGCTGTATGGAAGTGATGCTGCCAATGGAGTTATTCTTATTACGACCAAGCGAGGGAAGAAAGAGCATAAACCTTCCATCACGGTATCGAATACGATAACTTTTGCCAAGCCTTTTGTTATGCCGGAATTTCAGCATGTTTATGAGGGTTGGGCATCGGATGTGAAAACTCCATTTGCCTGGAATCCTTCCGACTTTTATCGTACCGGACATACGGTGAATAATGCTGTTACTGTATCTGCCGGTACGGAAGTGAATCAAAGTTATTTTTCTGCCATGACCCAGAATGCGGTTGGACTGCTTGATAACAATAGTAGTAACCATTATAATCTGACATTCCGTAATACAACGACTTTACTGGATGGAAAGTTGAATATTGATGCCAGCTTGATGTATATTCGTACCAAGGAGCGTAACATGCTGGCACAAGGTGACTATTTTAATCCGATTGTACCGGTTTATCTGTTGCCCGAAGTTTTACGGAAGAAAGATGAATATAGTCGTTTCGAACGTTACAATCCGGATGAAGGATATGCTACTCAGTATTGGCATTATGCCGACTGGCAAAATCCGTATTGGATAGAGAAACGTAATTTATTTGTGAATACTAAAGACCGTATACGGGCAGGGTTGGGATTCCGATACTCATTGACCGATTGGCTGGATTTTACCGCACATGTAAATTATGATAAAGATAAACAGATGCAGACACAGGAATTATATGCTTCTACTCGTTATTTATTGAAAGATTCTTCTTTGGGAGAGTATGGAAAGGTAAATGCAGATTTAAATCAGACCTACGCTGATTTAGCTTTTCATCTTCAGAAATCTGCTGGTAATTTTTCTTTTAATGCATTATTAGGAACAGTGTTTCGCGATAGAAAATACGAGTATAACTTACATGGCGGCGGTTTGGTACAACCGAATATTTTTTCTCTTGATAATCTGGATAGTGCGAAAAGAAAAGACTGGGATGTCGATTTGCACGACCGCAACAATGCGTTGTTTGCTTCTTTGCAAGTCGGTTACAAAGATTTCCTTTATATAAATGCCGGAGCACGTAAGGAATGGCAGTATTTGTGGAGTGGAGGAACAAGAGAAAGTTATGATGATGTTTTTTATCCATCGGCAGGTCTTTCGTTTATTCCAACCTCTATAATGTCACATTCGAATGTATTGTCTTTTTTGAAATTTCGTCTGGCTTATGCTGAGAGTGGTGCTTCTCATCAATATTATTTGCCTAATGGTTTATGGTCGTACGATAGAGATGCGTCATCTTTCATTCAGGGAAGGATTGCTTGTGAAAAGACTAAATCGTATGAAGCAGGTTTCGATCTGGGTATGTTTAATAATAAGTTGAATTTTTCTTTTACCATGTATTCAACATCTACGGATAGTGACATACCTCTAGCAACTTATCTGGGGAAAGCTGAGATACAAAATAAGGGGCTGGAAGTGTCGTTAGGACTGAATCAGCCTTTAGGTCCTGTTTCATGGAGTTCTAACCTTACTTATACGCTCAACAAGAATAAGATTAAGGATTTTCATGAGGTTGTAAATTCTGTAACGGGGGAATTTACAGTTAATTACTTAAAGCTCGCTTCATATGGTCAGCTTGCTGAGGAGAGACTGGTTCCCGGAGGTTCAATTGGAGATATATATGTCAGTACCTTCCGAAAAGATGCAGCCGGCAATGTTCTTTTCAATACACAGACCGGTTTGCCGGAACGAAGTAATGATTATGTATATGCTGGTAATACTTCTCCGGATTATATGATAGGATGGTCAAATGATTTCAGTTGGAAAGGTTTGGAACTTGGCTTGGTTCTTCAAGGCAGTTTTGGGGGAGAAGCCTTGTCTATGACACAAGCTATGCTTGATCGTTATGGAGTTTCACTGATTACAGCAGATGCACGTGACCAGGGAGGAGTATGGATCAGCGGGAAGAAAATTCCAGTTTTCCAGTATTATTCTGTGACATCGGGAATGCCGGGTATTGGAGAACTTTATGTATACGATGCAACCAATGTTCGTTTGGCAGAATTGACTTTGGGATACAATGTTCCGATGTATCGTTGGGTAAACTGGATGCAGAATATAAAAGTATCTTTTGTCGGACGGAATTTACTGATGTTTTATAATAAAGCTCCTTTCGATCCGATGAGCACGGCCAGTATGGGAAATGATATGCGGGGCATAGACTATTTCCGTTTGCCCAGTCTGCGTAATATGGGATTTTCTCTGCGGCTTACGTTCTGATGGTCTGTTACAGATTGCTTGTCTGGCAATTGAGGAAGAGGTTCAGTAATTCCTGATTGGCGGTATTATCTAACTGCGTTCCTTTTTCTGCTTCGAATATATTGAGTGTAGATGAACATTCTCCACAAATGTCTATGCCTATTATTTTTTCATGTTTCAGGATAATAGATAACAAATGCTCCAGTTCATTTAATGTAAGGGAGCCTTGATCCCAATTGGTAACGGCAGACTGTGGGTTAAGTACATCCTTATCTACAGAAATATATACCGGAGTATCGATTGTTTCGTTAGAAAACTGTTTCCACGAAGCTTCGTGTTGCAGACTTTGTTCGCTATAAAATTCCACTGTTTGCCGGTATTTAGGAGAAACATGCTTGATTAGGTTTTCGGATGCTCCTATGATAATTACTTTGCGTAAATAAGGGTTCGATTCTATTGTATCTTCTACCCAGCTTCCGCACGAAATCATTTCTTCGAAAAGAGGGGGCTGCATGTCTGGATGGTGATCGAATACTATTAACGAAAAAGGTTGCTGTATTTTATCCGTCCAAAACTTAGTCAGATAATGATAGTTGCCAGAGTCGATGAAATGAATCCCATCTGCTGGATAGTTTGCTATAACTCTTTTCAGTGCATGTGCACCCTCTTTATCACAGTAGCATTCTACACCTTGCAAGTGTGTACAGTCTAGCCATGTAAATTTTTTATTGTGGGAGAAGGGTTCGTAATCATATACTCCCGTAAAGTTCATAATAACAACTGGCTTGTTCATAGTAGAAATAAAAAAAATCCCTGTCCCGGATTTCTCTGGAACAGGGATTTGGTGGTTAGAATCGTTTATTTAATTTCAATCACTCTATTGGCTTGTTTCTTTTCTTCCTGTGTAATCTTTGGCAATTCAATGTTAAGAACACCGTTATCGACAGAGGCGCTGATTTTTTCTTTTTCAACATCTTCCGGCAGAATCATGCACTGTTCGAATTTAGAATAAGAAAACTCGCGGCGTAAATATTTCTTTTTTTCGTCTTTTGTTTCGTTCTTTTTCTCCATTGATATTACCAACTGATTGTCTTCGGTAAGATGAATGTTGAAGTCTTCTTTTGTCATACCCGGAGCTGCAACTTCTATTTTATAGCTGTTGTCGTTTTCAACTACGTTAATAGCTGGAGCCGTTGCATTGGCTTTTTCCATCCAATCGTTATCAAAGAAATCATTGAAAATACTTGGTAACCAGTTCTGATTGTAATTTCTTCTAATCGGCATCATAATTGTAATCTCCTATTATTTAAGTTCTTTTATTAATCTTGTTTCTTAGAATCGCTCCTCCTTTCGCTTTCGCGATTCACCCGATATTGTGCAAACTGTATGCCCGTCTGGTATGCCTGACATTATGATAGAATATTTTAACCTTCGTTGAAAGAAAGCCAGTTGAATTAAACTTTGATAAACATAGCATAGTGTCAATCGGTCATAAAAGTGGACAGGATGTCATTCTATATTTGGTGCCTGATTTGTATTCTTATCATTTATTCCTTATTTTTGCGCTTGTAACATTTAATATTTTATATTTATGAAGAAGATTTTATCGGCCTTAATGATTGTAGCTTGCTTGTTTATGGCAATGCCGGCACAGGCTCAGTTTCAGTTTGGTCTAAAAGGGGGACTGAACATTTCGAAATTGACTTTTTCGGAAGACATTGTAAAAGGAGATAATCGTACCGGATTCTTTATTGGTCCGATGGCTGAGTTTACAATTCCTATTGTAGGTTTGGGAGTTGATGTCGCTGCCTTGTATAATCAGTCGGGTGCAAAGGCTCAAAGTGGTAATGAGGAAGTCAGCCAGACTTTTAAAAGCATTGAGGTTCCTGTTAACCTGAAGTGGACGTTAGGATTAGGAAGTACACTGGGTGCTTATATTGCTGCAGGACCTCAGTTCGGATTTAATGTAGGAAGCGGACATTTTACTGAAAGTTTCGACATGAAGTCGTGCAATACTTCATTCAATGTAGGAGCTGGTGTAAAATTACTCGGTCATTTGCAAGCTGGAGTTAATTATAACTTTGGACTGAGCAAAATGGCTAGATCGGTAGATGATCAGATGACTATTGAGATGAAACGAAATACCTGGCAGATATCATTGGCTTACATGTTTTGATATACCAGGATCTGTATAAATAAAGGTGGAGAAAGTTTCTGTATGAACAGAATTTCTCCACCTTTATTTATGTGTTTATAAACTACTGCTTGTCAGTCGCATGGATATATTACTCCCCATTCTTTTCTGAGGTTGTCCATTTGTTTCATGATGCGTAATGTTTCGGCATGAGGCATGTACGGCGATTCCAGCCATCCCTTTTCAATAGCTTCGATGGAGGCATATACCTGATACTCGTAGCCGCTGATCTGTTCCGGTGCATGATATACCGCTATGGTTTTATAGTTTTCATCGACAACCCGTACCGATTCAGGGCAGTTGATATTTTCTACAATCAGATGCCCTTTGTCGCCCGAAATGACTCCCATCCTGTCACTTTTTGCATAGATACTCGATTGCAGGGTTGCCATTCTGCCATCTTTATAAAAGAGTGTTATACTTTCTTGCGCGTCGACTCCCGTTTGTGTCTTCTGGCAGACAGAATGAGTTTCAGCAATATCACTTCCGAAAGCCATTGCTGCAAAGTTTAGTGTATAGACTCCAATATCGAGCAGAGCTCCTCCTGCAAGTTCCGGACGGATAATTCTTTCTTTGTTGCTTATCGGATAGCTGAGGTTAGCCGACAAGGTATACGGTGTTCCGATTGCTCCTTCTTTCAGCAGTTCTTGTATTTTAAGTGAAAGGGGCATATACCGGGTCCATATAGCTTCGGTAATGAATACTCCTTTTTCTTTGGCGAAAGCAAGGAGATCTTCAGCCTGACGGGCGTTGGCGGTAAAAGCTTTTTCGCATAATACGGGTTTACCTTTCTCAATACACATATGTGCATTGTCGTAGTGCATGGCATGTGGAGTTGCGATATAGATTAAGTCGACTTCAGGATCGCTTGCCAGTTCTTCGTAGGAGCCATATGCCTTAGTGAATTCCCATTTATTCGCAAATGCTTCTGCTTTCTCCTGATTGCGCGATGCTACGGCATATCGTTCTACTCCTTTCATCTTTTCCAGTGTGGCCGCCATCTTTTGGGCGATACCTCCACAGCCTATAATACCTATCTTATATATCTTCATTTTGGTTGATTTAAGAGTTTCTTTACAAAGCTATAAAAGTTTGCCTGACGTTCCAAATGGGATAGAACTGTTTTTTGTAACTTTGCAGCCATGAAGAAGTACGTGGATGTCATAGTGCCTTTGCCCATAGCCGGACAATATACTTATTCCGTTCCCGATGAGTTGGCGGATAAGATAAAGGCAGGCTGTCGAATCGTCGTTCCGTTCGGGAGCAAGAAGTATTATACGGCTATTGTAACCAAAGTACACCAAACGGCGCCTGAGGCCTATGAAACAAAAGACATTATGGAGGTACTCGATGAATCTCCTGTTTTGTTGAGGCGACAGTATGATTTCTGGCAATGGCTGGCAGATTATTATCTCTGTACGTTGGGAGATGTATACAAGGCTGCCTTACCTTCAGGAATGAAGCTGGAAAGCGAAACATTAGTTGTCTTAAATCCGGAGTTTGAGGCACTGCAACCTCTTCCCGAAAAGGAACAGCGTATTCTTGATCTGTTGGGTAACGATTCGGAGCAATGTATTACGCAACTGGAAAAGTCCAGTGGAATAAAGAATTTGTTGCCGGTAATCAAAGCTTTATTGGAAAAAGAGGCGATTCTGGTAAAAGAAGAGCTGAAACGCAGCTATAAACCGCGTGTAGAGAGTAGGGTGCGATTGTCTGCTGCTATGCAGACAGAAGAGGCCGTCCATCGTCAGTTTGATGCATTGGCACGTGCTCCTAAGCAACTGGCTCTACTCATGAAATACATAGAGTTGTCCGGCTGGACTGGAGAAAAGAAAGAACTTAAGGAAGTTTCCCGTAAGACTTTGTTAGATTCGGCTGGTGTCACTAATGCAGTGCTTAATGGATTAATTGGAAAAGGAGTTTTCGAAATTTACTCGTTCGAAATCGGACGTTTGTCTGCCGAGCAAGTAAGTGTATCACCTTTGAACCCTTTAAGCAGTGCCCAGCAGCAGGCGTATAACGAGATCCTGACGCACTTTCATCAGAAAAATGTCTGCTTGCTTCATGGTGTTACTGCAAGCGGAAAGACTGAAATCTATATTCATCTTATTCAGCAGGCAATTCAGGCAGGAAAGCAGGTGTTGTATTTGTTGCCGGAGATAGCACTGACTACACAAATCACCGAACGTTTGAAAAGGGTATTTGGTAACCGGCTGGGAATTTATCACTCCAAGTTTCCGGATGCTGAACGTGTAGAGATATGGCGTAAACAACTTACTGATGACGATTATGATGTAATACTTGGAGTACGTTCTTCGGTTTTTCTGCCTTTCCGGCGTTTGGGACTGGTCATCGTGGATGAAGAACATGAAAATACCTATAAACAGCAGGATCCGGCTCCACGTTATCATGCGCGCAATGCAGCTATCGTACTGGCATCGATGTTCGGAGCAAAGACACTGTTGGGTACGGCTACACCTTGTATCGAAACCTATTATAATGCTGTTCATGGAAAATATGGCTGGGTACAGCTTACCGAACGACATCAGAATGTTTTGCTTCCTCATATCGAGGTGGTAGATATCAAGGAACTTGCCCGAAAGAAGCGGATGACGGCTCAGTTTTCTCCACTCTTGCTTCAGAAAATCCGTGAGGCACTTGAACAGAAGGAGCAGGTTATACTTTTCCAGAACCGCAGAGGATTTGCTCCGATGATAGAATGCCGTACGTGTGGATGGATACCGAAGTGTAAGAATTGTGATGTCAGTCTGACGTATCATAAAGGATTGAATCAGCTGACCTGTCATTACTGTGGTTATACTTATGAAGTTCCAAAGTCTTGTCCGGCATGTGGAGGGGTAGAACTGATAAACCGGGGATTTGGAACCGAGAAGATAGAAGATGGTATTAAACTGATATTTCCAGATGCCCGTGTGGCTCGTATGGACTTGGATACCACGCGTACCCGTACCGCATATGAAAGGATCATTGCCGATTTTGAGGATGGCAAGACGGATATTCTGATTGGTACACAGATGGTTTCAAAAGGACTTGACTTCGACCGTGTGAGTGTTGTTGGTATTTTGAATGCGGATTCGATGATGAACTATCCGGATTTCCGTTCGTATGAACGGGCTTTTCAGTTGATGGCGCAGGTTGCCGGGCGTGCTGGAAGAAAGAACAAACAAGGGTTGGTAGTGCTACAAACCAAATCTCCCGATCTTCCTTTGATCGCTCAGGTAGTAAGCAATGACTATGGAGGGTTGTTTCAATCACAAATTGAAGAACGTAATTTGTTTAAGTATCCGCCTTTTTACCGGTTGATTTATGTGTATTTGAAACATCGTAAAGAGGAAGTACTCGATCAGGCTGCCGACTTGATGGCGGGGTATTTAAGAAACGGACTTGGTAGTCGTGTGCTGGGACCCGACCGTCCTCCAGTGTCGCGTATACAGACTTTATTTATTAAAAAGATTGTAGTGAAAATTGAACAACAGGCTTCGATGTCGAAAGTGCGTGAATATCTTCAGCAAGTGCAACGTGCCATTGTTGAGGATGAACGTTTCCGTTCGCTGTTGGTTTATTACGATGTCGATCCGATGTAAAAAATATTCGTATGAAAATAGAACTGGATGTACATACGCATACCGTAGCAAGCGGTCATGCTTTTAGTTCCTTGCAGGAAATGGCACAGGCTGCTGCTGGTAAGGGATTGAAATTATTAGGGATTACAGAACATTCACCGGGTATACCGGGTACATGCGATCCGATTTATTTCCGTAACCTGCATGTGGTTCCGCGCCAGATGTATGGAATAGAACTTTTGTTGGGAGCAGAAATTAATATTCTCGACAGCGAAGGCAATCTCGATCTGGATGAGTTTTATTTGAAGATTCTTGACTTGCGTATTGCCGGTATTCATTCACTTTGTTATAAGTGGGGGACACCCGAAGAGAATACACATGGTATGGTTCAGGTTGTGTCTAATCCATATATTCATATCATTAGTCATCCGGGTGACGGGACTGCAAAGTTGAACTTCGAGCCTATTGTACTTGCGGCAAAGGAGCATCATACGTTGCTTGAGATAAATAATTCATCACTGAAACCCTGTCGGGGCAAAGTTGACGCCCGGAGCAATAATCTGGAAATACTGAAGTTATGCCGTCGCTATGATGTTCCGGTGATTTTGGGTAGTGATGCACATATCTCGTTTGATATTGCCACCTACGATTATGCATTGGAGCTGGTAAATGAAACTGAGTTCCCGGAAGCGTTGATTATGAATACTAGCGTAAGCAAGTTTAAAAAATATTTAGGTATCGGAGTATGAAAAGAGTCTTGTTTGTTTGTCTTGGGAATATATGCCGTTCATCGTCGGCAGAAGAAATTATGCGTACGTATATCAAACGTGCGGGACTGGAAAAGGAGATAGAAGTAGATTCAGCGGGAATCAGTAGTTATCATCAAGGAGAACTTGCCGACGACCGGATGCGTGCACATGCTATTCGCCGGGGGTATAACATTACTCACCGTTCACGTCCTGTCCGTACTGATGATTTTTATGAGTTCGATTTGATTTTGGGTATGGATGACCGCAATATTGATGCCTTGAAGGAAAAAGCTCCTGATGTGGAAACGGAACGGAAAATAGGCCGGATGACCGACTATTGTCGGGTGAAGGTAGTCGACTACGTTCCTGATCCTTATTATGGCGGGGCTCAAGGATTTGAAAATGTACTTGACATACTGGAAGATGCTTGCGGAGGTTTGCTCGATAGCTTGACTCAAGAACTCTGATTGATGATTGTAAGATATCCAGTTTATATTTTTCTTTACGCCGATATACTGCTTCTTGTAAATAATTGATAACCAATGTATATCGGCGTATAAGAAAAACATCAGCATATTTTGTCGGAAATATCAGCATATTTTCCTGAACTTTTCTCGATGTTTTTTGAAAATTTGTACAAAAAATAATAGAGTTAGGAGAGGAGCTGATTAGACCTGCTTTTTACCTGCACTTAAAGAACTGGTTGTATGTGTAAATTACATATATTTTTCTTTCCAGTGTTGATATTCTTCATTGAGTGATTCGGGAGCCTGATTGTACCAGCTGTAACCATTTCGACGCTCATATCCAAGTTCGGAAAATGATTTACGGGGAACTCCATCACGGTCGCAGAATAGCGGTTCTTCGTTTTCCAGGTCGTAAAAACGTGCCCATACAGGTCCGGCCTTTTCGTCTTTCACTACGTGTGTGTCACGCTTGCCTTCAGGAGTCATGAACCGCTCAACACGTATGCCATATAATTTATGTAAATCAAGCCACTCCATTGCGCCATTGACTGCTGCCTTTACCCGTTCGTCCGGATCGGGGAGCTCCATTAGCAGGTGAACCAGTGAGCAGCTTTCTGCCGTGCAGAAGGAAGGCAATTCGAATGTTCGGGCCGGAGCTGGTTTTAAGGTTATGTTGTCGTGTTGCTGACACCATATGGTCGGTTTACCATTTACTCTGATTTGAGTATTCAGAATACATTCTATCCCTTTATCGAAAGCGGCGGACAGACGTGCTTTCATTTCATCGTTTACCACTAAATCGAAGGGAGCTTTTCCGTCACGAAGGTTTCGGATGATTTCCATTGTTTGTACCATGGCATCATCGTTGTATGTAATATATACTTGATATCCCCTATGTTCAGGCCAGAACTGTGGCCATCCTCCGTTGTCATACTGTCCGCTTAGGATAAACTCCACTCCTTTAAGAAAGGCTTCCTTATAACGTTCTTCGGGAGATTGTTGATAAAGTCTTGCCAGATAAGTCAATTCCAGAATGGTGGCGTCATTGTCGGTCGTAGAGTCATTGCGCCTGTCTTTATCTCCTAATACGATAGGAAGCTCTCCACCCAGCGGGCGGTGAATAGGAATGTTCTTAGGCCATCCTCCTGTTGTACGTTGAAAGCCAGCACATTATCGGCAATCCGCTTTGCTTCATCGGTTGTGAAAAAACTATCCGGACTGTTTCTTACAATCCGTTTCCATTCTCTGGTTGTATATTCATAATCCTTGAGGGAAAGTGCTTGTTGGGAAGATGCCGGTATTGCTATTAGTGCACAAATAGCACACGTCAGAAAATTTCTGCCGCTTGCTTTGAAGAAAGTATTTTTCATATCTGTATGTGTTTAGGTTTTACATCTCAAAATTATCAAAGAAGTTCCTATACAGATAATAAAAATTGTTCTTTCCTTGGTCTTTTTTGTGCAATGCCTTTTATTTCTTCAGTTCCGGATAGCTGATACGGGTATGGTACATGGTTTTCAGCTTTTCTTTAAAGACACTTTTTACTGTAGCAATATCTTTAAATGTTATCGGACATTCCTTGAAGTATCCTTCCTGTACCTGGCTGTCTATGATCTTGTCGACAAGTCCGGAAATACTTTCTTCAGTATATTCCTTCAAGCTTCTTGAAGCTGCTTCTACCGAGTCGGCCATCATCAGGATAGCCTGTTCTTTGGTAAACGGATTGGGCCCCGGATATCTGAATGCTTCTTTATCCACTTCTTCATCGGGATGCTCATTCTGATAGGATATATAGAAATACTTTGTAAGTCCTTGACCATGATGGGTGCGGATAAAGTCTTTAATCACTTGAGGCAGGTCATTTTTTTCAGCCAGCTTCATACCGTCTGTTACATGGTTTATGACGATTTGTGCACTTTGTTTATAATTCAACTGGTCATGTGGATTTACTCCAGTCTGGTTCTCGGTAAAGAAAGCGGGGTTCAGCATCTTTCCGATGTCATGATACATGGCACCGGTACGCACCAGCTGGCTGTTGGCACCAATGCGGTTGGCTGCGGCGGCAGTCAGGTTGGCAAGTTGCAGAGAATGCTGGAATGTTCCGGGAGCAACTTCCGACATCTCACGCATCAGCTTGTTGTTGATGTTGGAAAGTTCCACCAGGGTTACATTCGAAGTAAATCCGAAAGTCTTTTCCAAAATAAACAATAACGGATAAGTAAATAGCAGCAAAATACCGTTTATGATAAAGTTGACATACATATATGTGTTGAGCTGCGCAATATCGTTCACATGTATCAGGTCGAGTGCAAAATAGAGTATGGTATATGTTATTACGACAATCAGGGCGCTGCGTAACAATTGTGAGCGTTGAGACAGTTCGCGAAGGCTGTAGATGCTGGCCATACCGGTTATTGTCTGCAATAAGATAAACTCATGTGGGGTTCGCAGGCAGATGGAGCAAAGCAGGATTGATACAATATGTGCCATGAAAGCCGTACGTGAATCAAGGAAGATCCGTATGATCATGGGAAGCATGGTGAATGGCACTATATATACACTCATGAAAGCATGAGCTACCATGATAGCTGATATGACGGGGAAGAATATAATAAGAAAGAACAATAACCCCAGACTACCTTTTTTTTGGTAATAATCTCGGCGGAACAGTGCCAGATAGGTCATGAAGCATCCTATAAGAATAGATACAAACAGAATCTGTCCGAATAAAGTCAGACGTTTTTCTGTAATAGTTTCGCCTCGTTTGTCCCATTCTTTTTGGAGTGATCTCAAGATATCGAATGTACGTTGGTCGATGATCTCGCCGCGGTCGATTATTTTCTGCCCGTTCATAACAAATCCTTTGGCCCAGGATACTCCGGAGAGGATATCTTTTTTTGCAGCTTCCGATTTTTCCGAATCATACATGAGATTAGGAGTTAGGTAATTATTCAGATTACAGCGTTGCAATAGTGTCTTGTTGTAATGTAACGTATCAGAATAAATCAGTTCCTCGTAGGCCCTCTTAGTGGTATACAGTTCGCTTACACTTTGTAGGATAGAAGTATTTTTATTGATGATATGAATACTGCGCATGCTGTCTTTGCGCAAGTTCCCCAGCTGTTCTACTGGAATAATTCCTTTCTCGTATACGTTTTTCAGTATTCGTTCGATATGATGCGAATATGTAGGGTCAGGAATTATCTTGCGTAAGCTCCGGTTGTAATCACTTTTAAACTGGCTGATTGCTTTTTCACCTGTATTTTCCGACAGAAGGAAGTAGGGGTGATAATTGGTCATGATGCTGTCTTGTTCCCGGCGGACCTCTTCATCTCCCTTGTATATAGGAAAATCGAATGATGCCTGTAACAAACCGTATTTCCATGGCTTGTTAATATCAAATTGATAGTTGAATGTACCTTCCTTTGGTAAGAAATAGACAATGACGGCAACTGCTGCCAAGAAAATGGCGCATTGATACAGTAATTTCTTGTATGAAAACTGTCTTTCTGCTTGGAAACTTTTCATGTGTTAGGATATTTTGCGTGCAAAATAAGAAAAAAACGGGAAATTTAGCTTAATTTTGCAGCGTATTTTTAGATAAAGACCACTATGGCAGAAAGAAAAGTTAGAGTTCGTTTTGCACCGAGTCCGACTGGTGCATTGCATATCGGTGGTGTGCGCACTGCCTTGTATAATTATCTCTTTGCACGCCAGCACGGCGGAGATTTGATTTTCCGTATTGAGGATACAGACTCAAACCGTTTTGTTCCGGGGGCAGAAGAATATATTATCGAATCTTTTAAATGGTTAGGCATTAAGTTCGATGAGGGTGTAAGCTTTGGCGGAAATTACGGTCCGTACCGTCAGTCTGAACGTCGTGATATTTATAAGAAATATGTAAACGTATTGCTTGATAACGGTAAAGCTTATATTGCTTTCGATACACCGGAGGAACTGGAGGCTAAGCGTAAGGAAGTTCCGAATTTCCAGTACGATGCTTCTACACGTAATTCTATGCGTAACTCGCTTACGATGCCGAAGGAAGAAGTTGATAAGCTGATTGCCGAAGGAACACAGTATGTAGTACGTTTCAAAATAGAACCGAATGAAGATGTGCATGTACACGATATCATTCGTGGAGAAGTTGTAATCAACTCTTCTATATTGGATGATAAAGTACTGTATAAGTCAGCCGACGAATTGCCTACTTACCATTTGGCAAACATTGTTGATGACCATTTGATGGAAGTATCTCATGTAATTCGTGGTGAAGAATGGTTGCCTTCTGCTCCGTTGCATGTCTTGTTGTATCGTGCATTCGGCTGGAAAGATACAATGCCTGAATTTGCTCACTTGCCATTGTTGTTGAAACCGGATGGAAACGGTAAATTGAGTAAGCGTGACGGTGACCGTCTGGGATTCCCTGTATTCCCATTGGAATGGCATGATCCGAAGACTGGTGAGGTTTCTTCTGGATACCGTGAGTCTGGATATTTGCCTGAAGCTGTGATTAACTTCCTGGCTTTGCTGGGATGGAATCCGGGAAATGATCAGGAAATCATGTCACTGGACGAACTGGTTAAGTTGTTCGATTTGCATCGTTGTAGCAAAGCGGGAGCTAAGTTCGATTATGAAAAGGGTAAATGGTTCAATCATGAATATATCCTGATGAAGAGTGATGAGGAAATTGCAGGCTTGTTTATGCCTATCTTGAAAGAGCATGGCATCGAAGCTCCTATGGAAACAGTTGTAACCGTAGTAGGTCTGATGAAAGGTCGTGTTAGCTTTATCAAGGAATTGTGGGATACTTGCAAGTTCTTCTTCGTAGCTCCTACAGAATATGATGAAAAGACTGTAAAGAAACGCTGGAAAGAAGACTCTGCTGTTCGTATGACAGAACTTGCAGACTTGCTTGAATCACTCGACGATTTTTCACTGGCTCATCAGGAAGAAGTGGTTATGAAATGGATAGAAGACCACGGCTACCATATGGGAAATATCATGAATGCTTTCCGCCTTACGCTTGTGGGCGAAGGAAAAGGTCCTCACATGTTTGATATCTCGGCTGTATTAGGTAAAGAAGAAACTGTCAGACGTATGCGTCGTGCAGTAGAGGTACTCAAATAAGAACCGGCATGATTTATAATTTTGTTATAGCTTTATATATAAGTGCAGTCCATCTGGCTGCACTTTTTAATAAGAAAGTAGCCAAGATGGTGAAAGGCGAGAAGGAAGCTTTCGCTGTCTTGAAGAAACAGATTGATCCACAAGCCAAATATTTGTGGTTTCATGCAGCTTCACTGGGTGAATTTGAGCAAGGACGTCCTCTGATAGAACAGATTCGTAAGCAATATCCGCAATATAAGATTCTGCAAACGTTTTTCTCGCCTTCGGGATATGAGGTACGTAAAAATTATAAGGGGGCGGATGTAGTATGTTATCTGCCTCTTGATTCTCCACGTAATGTGAAGAGATTTATAGATCTGGCTCATCCTTATATGGCTTTTTTCATCAAGTATGAGTTCTGGTGCAATTATCTGAGTGAACTGAAGCGTCGTAATATTCCGGTATATAGTGTTTCTTCTATCTTTCGTCCTCAGCAGATTTTCTTCCGCTGGTATGGAGGAAGTTATAAGAATGTCTTGAAATGTTTCGACCATCTTTTTGTACAGAATGAAGAATCTGTCCGCTTGTTGGAAAGTATTGGGGTGACTCGTACGACAGTAGTAGGAGATACTCGTTTCGACCGGGTACTGGAAATTTGCAGTCAGGCGAAAGAATTACCGTTGGTAGAAAGCTTCAAGGGAAATAATCGCAAGACTTTTGTTGCAGGAAGTTCATGGGCTCCGGATGAAGATATCTTTATCCCTTATTTTAATGAGCATCCGGAAATGAAACTGATTATTGCTCCTCACGTAATAGAAGAGAGTCATTTGCAGGAAATTATCGGAAAGTTGAAACGTCCGGTAGTACGCTATACACAAGCTACGGAAGAAAATGTCAAACAGGCTGACTGTCTGATTATAGATTGTTTCGGGCTGTTGTCGTCAATATACCGCTATGGAGAAATTTCGTATGTAGGAGGCGGCTTTGGAGTCAGCATTCATAATACACTTGAGGCGGCTGTATATGGTATTCCTGTCATTTTTGGTCCGAATAATTATAAGTTCCTCGAGGCGCAAGGGCTGAAGGCTTGTCAGGGAGGTTTCGAAATTCAGGGTAAAGAAGACTTCGACCGTTTGATGAACAAGTTCCTTTCGGATGAGGCCTGTCTGCATGAAGCAGGAAAGAATGCCGGTGATTATGTACGTAATAATGCCGGTGCATTGGAAAAGATAATGAATACAGTTTCTTTATAGTAATAGTAAATAAAAGAAAAACAGGCATACAGGTGAAGTTCTCACGAGTATGCCTGTTTTTCTTTTATCCTTTTAGATAATTTTTTTCTTAATTGTTATTGCAGTGTTTGCCTGTAACTTGGAAAGATTAAGGGGACTTTCTCTGTTCGTCAGATAGATTTTTTAGTGTTTGAAACGAGAAAGATCTACGTCCTTTACTTCCTTTTTCTTGAATCCTCCAAATTTGTAGCTGAAAGATACGGTGACGTTACGCATATAATTGTTCAGATACATATCTAGATACTGATTTCCATTGCGGACTTTCGTTGTCAGGTGGTTGCTTCCATTGAATAAATCATTCCCTTTGATCTGAATCATAGCTTTATCTCCTGCAAAGGTATAGCGAATGGCTGTATGGATGAATGCGGCAGGCGCTATGGTATAACTTCCTTGTATGGATTTGGATGTACCGGTCGCACTAATTTCCATTTTGATGTTGGGGCGCTTACTGAGTGTAAACGTATTGCTCCAGTTTCCTGCTATATTCCATATTCTACGGTCGAAAGGAGCATCATAATAGTTGCTTGCCTGTTGATGAAGTGAAGACAGACATATCATCAGCTGACTGTCCCACCATTCTCCTGTCTTGAACGGGATAACAGAAGTAAAGGCAAACTCTTTTGAATAGTCCCAGTTCTGATAATTGTATACAGCTTTCAGACGGCTGGAGTCTAGGTATATCATTTGCATGAAGTAATCTTTGATATAATCATAGCTGAACTGGAAAATATATTTGCTTTTCAGGATGTATGTCAAAGCTGCGGAGTAGTCAGTATAAGGTTTGAGTGATGAATTTCCTGCCGATTCCTGATAATTGTTAAGGTAACTGGTCGATCCGCTTAACGTCCAATAATCGGGATAAGTCTTGTTCGAACTGAGTTCAAATTGAAGGATGTGTGAAGGGGAAAGAACATAACTTAAGTTCAAAGTAGGGTAGATTGCCCATTTTTTATAGCTCATCATTTGATAATATTCAATGGAAGCAGATGCATTCAGACTCCATTGGCTACCAAAGTTCTTTTCGAAACCGGTATATAGATTATAAGTATATTCATCAACTCGGCTTTCTTTGTTCATTCCACTCATCGCTGCAAGATTATATCTTTGCGAATTATGGTTGTTTACATATGTAAAGGATGTTCCGTAATTCAGTACCCACGCATTGGAAAGTGTATGGTTTTGGTCGACATATACTTTCCATCGGTTTATATATTGAGCCGTGTTGCTAAGAAAAGTCGTTTCCTGTCCGTTGTTTTCTATGCTGCGGAAAGATTGTTCCTCTTTATTCCTGAAATACGTATAGTCGATACCCCCTGTCAGACCGAAGCCGGGAGTATAGTTTAAAGCCACGTTATGCATCTGTTCTTCGGCAGGGGCATGGTTGAAGGTAGTCGAATGATTATCCGAAGAGGTAACCGATTGTTGTTTATCGGGATTAAGACTGGAAGTATAACTCAGCCCCAATTGGCTCTGTTCATTAAACTTATAGTTTCCTCCAAGCCGGAATGTATGTACCAGTTGCCGATTTTCTCCGTTAGTAGACTGGCTGATGTTATGTATTTCATCATTCAACGTGTGACGGGTAATCAGTTTATAACCTTGACGGTTGTAGTGATTGTTGAGATTGTACATAAAGTCTATATCCAGTTTGGGAGATAAATAGGCAAATGTCACGCCGCCTTCTTCTCCTGCTTTATTTGCCTGTACATAATTGCCGTTTATCTCTCCCTGTAATCCTCCTTCTCCCGGTTTATAACCTTTTAGTATTACATTGATTGCTGCACCGCGCATATGATATTGCGGGGGAGTATTATACATCACTTCCGCCCGTTCTACACGTGATGCTGGCATACCCTTTAATAATGTAACAAGCTGTTCGTAGTTCATAGATGTAGGCTTTCCGTTCAAAATAATATTGATACTTCCAGCTCCGGCTAGCGTCAACACTCCATTTTGTTCCATTACGCCCGGTAGTTGTTTTAATGCATCATACACATTCGTCACCAGCTTATTGGCAGTGAGTTGAGGCATATCGTAGGTCAAGCGGCTGCCTTCTACTTTGACCAGCGGTCGTTCCCCTCGTACAATAACCTCATCCAGCGCATAGTCTTTAGCCTGTAGTACCGTGATACCTGCATCTTTTTCTTTGCCTTTTTTCTCTATTGTATGATATAATAGATGCTGAAAGATGAGTCGATAAGCTTCCGGCTGATGATTGAATACAAAGTTTCCGTCGGCATTCGAGATTGTTGCATCCACGAAACTTGAGTCTGAAGTCTGGAGAATGATAGTTGCACCGTCTATCGGTTGCTGTTCTGTATTGACAACCTTACCCGAAACGGTTTGTGCTGTCAGGCTGCCTGAGCCTCCTGCCAGCAAGAAGATACTCATTAAAAAATAGATTTTCATATCAAATTGCATTGGGTTATTTTCTATATCTTTGACAGTGCGAAAGTAAAGGGCCCGATCGATTTTCTGGGTTAAGGGCAGGTTAATGTTACGTTAATACACGACTTATGGAGATAAAACATATCCGTTGGATTGCTGTGGTGGGACTTATTGCTATTGTTGAGCTGCAATACGTATGGCTTGTCAACACATATAAGCTGACCAAGGAAAGTATTCAGATGAAAGGGGAGGAACTGTTTCCCGAAGCAGCTTTACAGGAGGTTTTCCTGCGCGTGTCTAAGACAAAGAAAGACTCCACGGTTACAATGAACGTTAACTTTGATGCTGAGAAGGATATGGAAACCATGTCTAACCCCGGTCAATGGCTGATGAGTTATATGCATGTTTCGTTTCAGGAAATTGCTCTGAAAGATTTTAATCGTGATGTTTCGTTTGTGGATTTGGATTCGATTTATGCGCACATGCTCGATTCGATTGGCTTCCCTGCTGTTGTTGCGTCGTGTATTGTCGATTCAACCGGTCGTGTAATGAGGTCTTCCAGTGAACTGGAGATACATGGCAAAGGTGTATTACGAACTTCTCCTTTGCCGATCAGTCATGACGGAACTCGCTTTTTGCAAGGAGTTATTACCAATCCGTATCGGGTGATTTTCCGGCGAATGACATTACTTTTGCTTGCTACTGTGCTGATTATGGTCTTGGTTATAGTTTGTATCATTTATCAGATACGCATTATCGTTCGTCAAGATAAGATTGCCAAGTTACGTGAGGATTTTTCTTATGCTATGATTCACGATATGAAGACGCCTTTGAGTTCTATATTGATGGGTACTCAGATACTGGAAACTGGAAAACTGGATACCCAACCGGAGAAAAAGGCACGTTATTTCCGCATTTTGAAAGAAGAGGGAGAACACCTGCTTTCGCTGACAAACAAGGTATTGACACTTTCTAAACTGGAAAATCATCAGTTGAAGTTGGAAAAAGATACGTGCTGTGTTCGTTCGATGCTGGAAGACCTTGCCGAGAAGTATAAGGCAAAAGCAGTGAAGCATATTGTCTATAAATGGAATTTGCAGGCAGATACTGTTTATGCGGATGAGGAGTTTTTGAAAGAAGCACTCAGCAATCTGATTGACAATGCCGTGAAATATTCGGGTGATGAGGTTGAAATTACATTTTCGTCGGGAAAGCTTTCGAACGAATATTATATAAAGGTACACGATACGGGTTTCGGTATTCCGCTGAAAGACCAGAGTAAGATATTCGAAAAATACGAACGTGCTTCGGCTGCGGATAGAAGTCGATATGGAGGTTCTGCTGGTTTCGGTTTAGGATTAAATTATGTTTTACGTGTAGCTGAAGCTCATGGTGGCAGAGTAACGTTGGAAAGCATTGAAGGAGAGTACAGCGAGTTTACGATATATCTTCCGAATAGAGAAGATGCTATTGATAAAACTTGTTTGAATACAAATAAAAGAATTATAATAGAACAATGATACGACTATTGCTGGTAGAAGATGATGCCAATCTGTGCTACATCATACGTGGTGGACTAGAGGATATGATAGGCGGTTACGAGATAATGACAGCCGATAACGGTGAAACTGGTTTGAGGATATGGAAGGAAACGCATCCCGATGTAATTGTTGCTGATATTGAGATGCCGGTAATGGATGGATATGAAATGGTGAGACGAATTCGTGAAACGGATGATGCAACACCTATTCTGTTTACTTCCGGGCGTGTTTCTCCAAAGGATGTAGTGAAAGGTTATGAGCTAGGTGTAAATAATTATATTAAGAAACCCTTTCTTGCTGAGGAGTTGAATGCACATATCCTTGCTTTGTTGAAGCTGACAAAAGGAATAAGATCAGTAAATGAAGAAGAAATATTCCATCTCGGAACTTCTTTTATATTTGAAGCCGGACATGCCTTGTTGAAACAGACAGGGGGAAAGGAGCAGACACTTACCGAACGAGAAGCTGCTTTGTTGCGTATTTTATGCGAGAATAAGAATAAGGTTGTCAAGCGTGAAGCTATCTTGGAACGTTTATGGAATACAGATGATGACTATTTTGCATCACGCAGTCTGGATGTATTCGTTTCACGTTTGCGAAAGTTGCTTGCATCCGATAATACTGTGCAATTGAAAACGATAAAAGGCGTAGGACTTATATTGGAAAGTCCTGCGCCTGGAGGATAATATGAAATTCCTGCTTTGTGTTTTACAAAGTAGGATTCTTTTTATTCAGCATTTTTCTTAAGCCATTCCATTCTTCGCTGGTCAGGAAGATGGGTTACTTTGAAATGTTCGAATTTTACGTTAAATCCTTCACCGTCAGGACAAGCTCCCATCAGACCAACTTTGACAGGTGTATTGTCTTGCAGCCAGGCATTCCGCATCATAACATAAGTTTTGTCATCGAATGAGTAGAACACTTCTACGGCATCTAGTCGTCTGACTACCTTTATCCAAATATAGGGTACAGGCTTATCGAGCGTAATAACACTCCAGTCGCTTGTATGGTGGGTAACAACTGTACTTAGGTTGAATTTTCCGTCAACAAACTCAATACCGGTCTTGATATAGTTTTCCTTGTCGATACGCAGCATCAGACCTGCCTGGTCGAAGCGGACTTTGTAGTCGCCTGTGATTTTTACTTTTACTTCAAACTCGCCGCCATACGTATTGTAATAAAAAGGAGCGTCATCGACAGTAAATCCGTAATGTGAAATGCGCCAATAGTCACTATGTGGAGTGACATACATACTTAATGCATTATCTGCTATTTCCCACTGCTCTGGTTCATTGAACCATTGCATTTTTTCCAGAGTCTGTGCCATAGCCTGCGTACTTATAAAGGTTAGCATTGCCAAAAAGAGCTTTTTCATAAATGTGTAAAGTTAGAATGTGGAATATTTTCTTTTATTTTGCAAAGGTAGTTACCTATACTGAGAGCACCAATACTGATAAATAACCATTTTTATTCTCTCTCCCGTTATGAATGTAAAGACTGCATTGAACGACGAACTGCTTGCACAAGATTTTGCAGGGGAAGTAAACCTGAACCGGTATCTTACACATTATAAACAGGTTGCTTCGATGTATGCTGAGGTAGAAAATTCGATAGCAGTTCTGAGTGATATGGGTTCTAACCGAAGTTATATTTATTATGGTAAGGTAGGAGAGTTTTTAGGCATAGCTTTGCATGGGGAATGTCATCTTATTGAATCTATCTGGGAAGAAGAAATATTCAGTCGGATTCATCCCGATGATTTGGTGAAGAAACATACTCGTGAATTACGCTTTTTGCATTTCCTTAAAAATGCTTTAGAGAAGCAGCGCAGTGATTATTATCTGGAAGAGTATCTTCGGATGTGTGACAGTGTGGGAAAATACCATCAGGTTTTACACCGTATGTTTTATGTCATAGCACAGGATACTGGGAATATTTGTCTGGCCTTGTGTTTATATAATCTGACTGAAGTTTCTTCCATAGGAAGCATAATTGTAAATTCAGCTGATGGAAGTCGTATAGATATTGATACGTACGACTGTTCCGACTTGCTTTCAAAACGTGAAAAAGAAATTCTGATATTAATAGGAAGGGGAAAGTCGAGTAAAGAAATAGCTGAAGAGCTTTCTCTCAGCATACATACCGTTAGCCGTCATAGGCAAAATATCCTGCAAAAACTACAAGTAAGCAACTCTGCTCAGGCTTTTGGCATCGCACGTGAATTACATTTGCTATAGTTGTTTTTCCTTTGCATCATAGATTGTAAAAGCCTTTTGGTACTTTGTTGCTTTTTTAACAAGGAATATTCGTTGCTGTCAGCTAAAATGCTTAACTTTAACAACTTAATTGTAGGGGCTTATGAAGAAGTTGTTCTGTATATGTTATTTGTTCCTTGTTTTGTGTGGAACGTTTCCGTGGATAACTTCCTGTTCGGGGGACGATGTTGAAGAAGTTGTATCTGTGCAGGATGTTCCTTCCGATATCTCGTTGTTTGTGTCTGCTTGGTTTCCTGGAGCAATGATTGAACAGATTTCACGGATTAATGAGGGAGAGAGAGGGTATCATGCTCTCTTGTCGAATAATGTAGAAGTAGATTTTACTAACGAAGGAAGTTGGACAAAGGTTTGTTTCCCTAATGCAGGAATGCAGATTTTCGCGCGTAAGTTTCTGGGAGAGATGTACGACTTTATGGAAGCCAAATTTGGTGAGATATCAGTTTCCGCCATTTATGCAATCAAGGAGGGATTGACAGCAGAGTTGAGTGACGGAAGAAAACTGGCTTTCCAGCATTATGAGAATCGTTGTCTGGGATATGAATATCCTGTTGAAGTTGGCGAGGAATATTTGTCAGAGAAGATAAAGAATTATATTTTACAAGCATTTCCGGGTAGAGAGATTACACGAATTATTATTGGTTCGGAGCAGTTGAATCCTTCTATGCCTGCTTATCGGGTATGGATAGATGATACTTATCTGCTTCTTTTTGATAAAGAAGGAGAATGGACTTTGGTTAGTGGGGAATTTGATCGGACAGTTGTAGAAGAAAACGGAGAATTGTTGTTTCCGGAGTTGCCGCAAACTGTGATTGATTTACTGCCTCAGAAGGTGATGGAACAGATTTGGGATTCTGAACCCAATGCACGTATTACCTCTGTTTCCCGTGACCAGAAAGATTATTATACCTTACAGGTGCATCCTACTAAGGTGATTTCTACCTATGGAGGTGAAAAAACTTTTGTGATTCAAATCAGCCGGATTCAGGAATTTCTGAAAAACTATTTTACAGAAGTTTATCAGATGAAAATTTCATGGAATTATGATTGTAATAATCCACTTGTATCTGTTGCTTTACCAAATGGATTCAGTTTCTTGTTTGATGGTAATTATGAATGGTTACGCATAAATGGGGGAGGGCAGATATGGCCGGATTCGATGTTACCATTGTTGCCTTCAGGTATTATTTCGTATTGGAAAAATACAGCAGCAGATGTCGGAATTACAGATGTAGACAGAAGGGAAGGAAATTATCATGTTTTGTTGATAGATGGAACCCGCTGGTTGTTTAATTCATATGGGGCATTTATAAAAGACGAAAATGCTGGTTAAGTAAAAAGCGGAGAACAGCAACTGTGTACAAATCGCTCTGTTCTCCGCTTTTTGTATTATTCCTTAAACCAGGAAGCATACATCAAATATCCGTTTGCTATCTTTTGGTTCAGCTCTTTACTTTGTTCAGGGTCTACTTTCTTTATAAACTTAGCAGGAACTCCACCCCAAAGGGTATGAGGCTCTATAACAGTATTTGCTAAAACCAGTGCACCTGCAGCTACTATAGCTCCTTCTCCTACTACAGCATGGTCGAGGAGAGTGGAACCCATGCCGATGAGGGCATTATCGTGTACGCAGGCTCCATGGAGGGTGACATTGTGTCCGATAGAAACATCATTTCCTATTTCGACAGTAGATTTTTCATAAAGAGTATGTAATACGGTTCCGTCCTGAATATTTACTCTGTCACCGATACGGATAGAGTTGACATCACCTCGTAAGACTGCATTAAACCATATACTGCAATCTCGTCCCATAACGACGTCGCCTATGATGGTGGCATTGTCGGCAAGGTAGCAGTTTTCACCGATTTGAGGAGTGAATCCTCTGACTGATTTTATTAGTGCCATAATTATCTTTATTTCGTTTGAATTTATAAGCGTGCGGTAGCTTCTTTCAACCAGTTCTGCTCGTCGGATGTAAGCATTGGAGAAAGCATATCGTATACTCTTTGGTGATAGCTATTCAACCACTCAATCTCTTCGTCAGTCAATAAATCTATGCGAATAGCTTCTTTGTCGATCGGACATAATGTAAGTGGTTCGAATTTATAGAAAACTCCAAATTCGGTTTCACGTGCGGGTACTACAAGCATTGTATTTTCTGTACGGATACCATACCGCCCGGATTTGTAGATGCCTGGCTCGTTCGTTATTGTCATGCCTGGTTGTAAAGGAGTGGGGATGTGGTTCATACGTATTTGATGAGGCCCTTCGTGTACATTTAGGAAATGCCCTACGCCATGTCCTGTGCCATGTCCGTAGTTGATGCCTGCTTTCCACATAAACTGGCGTGCAAGTACATCTAACTGTGTACCACACGTTCCTTGTGGAAACTCTGCTTGCGATAAAGCGATGAATCCTTTTAAAACGAGTGTGTAATCCGTTTTTTGTTCATCAGAAACTTCTCCTAGTACAATTGTTCGGGTTATATCTGTTGTTCCATCCAGGTATTGTGCTCCGCTGTCGAGTAATAGCAGTCCTTTTGCTTGCAAGGTGGAAGATGTTTCAGGCGTTGCTTCATAATGGACAATGGCTCCATGTTCCTGATAGCCGGCAATGGTGTCGAAGCTGATGCCCTGAAAGAGGCATTGTTCGGATCGTAGTTCGTACAGCTTGCAGTCAACAGAAAGTTCTGTTTCCATACCACTTTGCACGTTCTCCTTCAACCATATCAGGAAGCGTACCATTGCTACTCCGTCGCGCACCATTGCCTGATGGAACCCTTTGATTTCGGTTTCATTTTTTACGGCTTTCAGTAAACGTATTGGTGAGGGCTGTTTAATGATACTGGCTGATGTTGATGCAGCTTGATAGAGAGTGTAGTTGGTTTCTGGAGAAAGCTGAATACTATTTCCCTTGTATTGAAGCAGGTCATTTTCTATCTCTGTATAGTCTTTTGTCTGAATTTGATTCTGTGTGAGATATGCCTTGACTTCTGCTGTAAGCTTTTCTGGTAAAATGTATAAGGTTGCATCTGTTTGAGTAATAAATAGATAGCTGATAAAAACAGGGTTGCAGTGTACATCACTTCCTCTCAAATTTAATGTCCACGCTATTTCATCGAGGGCGGAAATTAAAATGCCATCCGCCTGATTACGACAGAGACTTTCTCTTACTAGAGTCAACTTATCGGAACAAGACATGCCACTGTATTCCAGAGGTAAAATAAACGGTGAGCTTTGAGGTAAAGGGGGGCGATCTTCCCATAAAAGATTGAAAGGATCGTCAACAGATACCAATTTAAGCTCTTTAGAGGCAAGTGAAATACGGAGACTTTCTACTTCTGCTACGGTATTAACCCAGCCGTCTATACCAACTTTATCACCTGAGTGCAGGACTTCTCCCAACCATTCAGCAATGGTGGGGGTGTCTGGATGCCGGTCTTTGAACAGGGTGATACCTGTATCTTGTAATTGTTCTGATGCTTGTAAAAAATATCTTGAGTCAGTCCATAATCCTCCTTTGTCTTTAGTAATGACAACAGTTCCTGCAGAACCAGTAAATCCGGAAATCCATTTGCGTGATTCCCAATGCTCTGGTACATATTCACCTGAATGAGGATCTGTGCTTGGTATAATGAAAGCAGCAATTCCTTGTCGTTTCATGAAAGCGCGTAAAGAGATTATTCTTTTTTTTATTTCTTCCTTCATAGTAAAAATATATTTATCAAAGTCTTTCTATTAAAAGCAAAGGTACGATTTCTGTGCTATTTTCGATAAAATATACTGGAAAGTTTTGTAAATAAAGAAAGTATGTGTAATTTTGCGCCGCAATTCGACTATCGAATAATTTAATAACAACATACTTTAATTTTAAAAACATGATTGTAGTACCAGTAAAAGAAGGCGAAAACATTGAAAAAGCGCTGAAGAAGTTCAAAAGAAAATTTGAAAAAACAGGTGTTGTAAAAGAATTGAGAAGCAGACAGCAGTATGACAAACCGTCTGTTTTGAAAAGACTGAAAATGGAACGTGCTGTTTACGTTCAGAAAATGCACCAAGTAGAAGAATAATAATTCCGTAAAAACTTTGAATTATTGAATTCTTTTTCATAAATTCGTTGCTGAATAATAAAGGCGATGCTTTTTATGCTGAAAGATTCTTTTTTGAAATATCTTCAATTTGAGAAGAACTATTCCGATAAAACGATTGTTAGTTATGGTATAGATCTTGAAAAGTTTGAAGAGTATTTTAAATCGGTGGATGAAAGCTTGGATTTTACTGTTGTAGATGCTGATCTGATTCGTGGATGGGTTCTCTCATTGATGGAAGAAGGGTATACGGCTACTTCGGTAAATCGAAAATTAAGTTCGCTTCGTTCTTTTTATCATTATTTGTTGCGTCAGGGCGTAGTTTCTGTGGATCCGCTGCTGAAAGTAACGGGACCGAAGAAAAAGAAGCCTTTGCCTGTTTTTATTAAGGACGCGGATATGACTCGATTACTGGATGAAACGGCGTTTGATGCCGGATTTGAAGGTCTTCGCGATCGGCTAATTCTGGAAGTATTTTATGAAACCGGTATCCGACGTTCTGAATTAATAGGTTTGACTGATGCGGATGTTGATTTGTCCGCGAAGCAAATAAAGGTGACGGGAAAGAGAAATAAGCAACGTTTGATCCCTTTCGGTGATGAGCTGAAGGAAGATATAGAGGCTTATCTTTCGGCAAGAAAAGATCTTTTGCCAGAGGGTGGAGAGGCGTTTTTTGTTCGTAGGAATGGAAAGGCGATGTATCCTTATCTGGTGTATCTCTTAGTGAAACGTTATCTCTCGAGAGTCGTTTCGTTGAAGAAGAAAAGCCCACATGTGTTGCGGCATACTTTTGCAACCTCGATGCTGAATAATCATGCGGAATTGAGCGCTGTAAAAGAGTTGCTAGGACATGAAAGTTTGACAACAACGGAGGTGTATACCCATACGACTTTTGAGGAGTTGAAAAAAGTTTATGAACAAGCTCATCCTAGAGCGTAAAGAAAAAGGAGGTATTTATGGAAGTAAGAATTCAATCAATTCATTTCGACGCATCTGAAAAATTGGAAGCTTTTATTCAGAAAAAAGCAGAGAAGCTCGAGAAGTTTTGCGATAATATAAAGAAAGTAGAGGTGTCTTTAAAAGTAGTAAAACCTGAAACAGCTATGAATAAGGAAGCTGGTGTACGCGTTTTGGCGCTGAATACAGAGTTTTACGCTGAAAAGGTAAGTGATACATTTGAAGAATCAGTAGATGTGTGCATGGATGCACTGTCTAAACAATTGCTGAAAGCGAAAGAAAAACAGCAAGGTAAATAAAAAAATCACGAGAAATATTTTGTGATTAGAAAATTATATCTAACTTTGCAGCCGCTAAGTCGCGGAGATTGTGCGGCTGTAAAGTTAATTTGCCTCTTTAGCTCAGTTGGCCAGAGCACGTGATTTGTAATCTCGGGGTCGTTGGTTCGAATCCGACAAGAGGCTCAAAAGGAAGAAAAACACAGGTTGTAAACTGGTGTTCTTTGAAAGAAGTTGGGCAAATACCAGAGTGGCCAAATGGGGCAGACTGTAAATCTGCTGGCTTACGCCTTCGGTGGTTCGAATCCATCTTTGCCCACTAAAATTGCGGAAGTAGCTCAGTCGATAGAGCATTAGCCTTCCAAGCTGAGGGTCGCGGGTTTGAGTCCCGTCTTCCGCTCTTCTTTTTTCTTCTTTGCTGTTATAGCTCAGCGGTAGAGCACTTCCTTGGTAAGGAAGAGGTCCCGGGTTCAAGTCCCGGTAACAGCTCGTGATTTGTAAATAAAAGCTGATTATTAATCAAAATAAATAGTAAAGCTATGGCTAAAGAGAAATTTGAACGCACCAAACCGCATGTGAACATTGGTACGATTGGTCACGTTGACCACGGTAAGACAACTTTGACTGCTGCTATCACTAAAGTATTGGCAGAAAGAGGTTTCACTAAAGCTGACGAAATCAAGTCTTTCGATCAGATCGATAACGCTCCAGAAGAAAAGGAACGTGGTATTACCATTAATACTTCTCACGTAGAGTATGAAACTGCAAATCGTCACTATGCTCACGTTGACTGTCCGGGACACGCCGACTATGTAAAGAACATGGTAACTGGTGCTGCTCAGATGGATGGTGCGATCATCGTAGTTGCTGCAACTGATGGTCCGATGCCTCAGACTCGTGAACACATCCTGTTGGCTCGTCAGGTAAACGTACCGCGCTTGGTTGTATTCTTGAACAAGTGTGATATGGTTGACGATGAAGAAATGTTGGAACTGGTTGAAATGGAAATGCGCGAATTGCTGTCATTCTATGATTTCGACGGTGACAATACTCCTATCATCCGTGGTTCTGCACTGGGTGCATTGAATGGTGTAAAAGAATGGGAAGATAAGATCATCGAACTGATGGATGCAGTTGATAACTGGATTCCTCTGCCTCCGCGTGATGTTGATAAACCATTCTTGATGCCGGTTGAAGACGTATTCTCAATCACTGGTCGTGGTACTGTTGCTACTGGTCGTATCGAAGCTGGTGTTATCAAGGTAGGTGATGAAGTTGAAATCTTGGGTCTTGGTGAAGACAAGAAATCAGTTGTTACTGGTGTTGAAATGTTCCGTAAATTGTTGGATCAGGGTGAAGCTGGTGATAACGTTGGTTTGTTGCTTCGTGGTATCGACAAGAACGAAATCAAACGTGGTATGATTCTGTGTCACCCGGGTCAGGTTAAAGCTCACTCTAAATTCAAAGCTGAGGTTTATATCCTGAAGAAAGAAGAAGGTGGTCGTCACACTCCGTTCCACAACAAATACCGTCCTCA
>OIDT01000332.1_pt1 | contig 39685 bp, 33 predicted proteins | sample 1581601 | NCBI WGS metagenome assembly OIDT01 (sample SAMEA3882515, study PRJEB24775) | human gut metagenome | biome: human-associated habitat; feature: intestine environment; material: feces | place: Netherlands | collected 2009/2010 | reverse complement strand
AGAAGCCATCCGAATGGTCGTACAGCGAGGTCAGCGCACCATTGCCGAAGCAGAGAAACCGGGCGTAGATGTCCCGCTGGTAACTCTGGACACCCTTGCGCTCCAAGTCCAGCTTGGCTTCGGCAGTGACAATCGTTTTGATATAGTTGGTCTTGGGCAGGGCGTTCATGTCCATATCATCGTCGATCATCAGCAGGCGGCGTTCCAGATCGGCGCGGGCAAAACGGTTGTTCTCGACTTTCTGGACGCTGCCATTGCTGGCGGCATCTCCCATGAGCCGTTTCAGCACCAGCCCGATTCTGGATTTGCCCTCGCCGCCCTTGCCGACAATGAGCATCATCTTCTGCCCCTTGGTGCTGGGGATCAGGCAGTAGCCCAGATATTCCTGCAAGGTGGGAATGTCGGCATCGTCCAGCAGCTCGTGCAGAAAGGTCAGCCAGCGGTCAGGGCTGGCGGCTTTGGGGTCATACCTCACAGGCAGGCGGTTCTGGCAGAACAGGCGGCTCTCTTGAAAAGAGCCGTCCGGCAGATGGTACACGCCGTTCTGGAGGTGGATGCAGTCCTGCTCGATGGGGAACGGGTCGGAAAAGGCCAGCAGCTTGATGGTCTCCAGAATGTTGGTGACCTTTTTGGACAGGCCGGAGGTGACATATTCCTCGATGTTCTCCAAGATGCGCTGCTTGATCTCGCTTTCGTCCTCCACCGGGCCGTCCAGCGTGTACAGCGTGCCGTTGACGCATTTCAGCGGCCACTGTTCCAGAAAGGCACGGCCAAACTGGACTTCATCGATCTTCTTGCCGTTGTACCAGTCCGGCCATAAGGGGTTGCGGGAAATGTTTTTCTTCATGTGGTGGTTCTCCTTTAAAAAAGTAAAGTGGTGATTATCATAATGATAAGCACCACTTTAGGTGAATGAATCGTCAGGCGCACTTCGCCAGAGCAAGGCGGTCGGTGCGCTCCTCCAGCATCAGCAGGTACGACCCAGACAGCAGCCGTGCAGCGGCAGCGGCCTTCTGCTGGGGCGTCCCAAATGCAACGCAGTCCGTCAGGTGCTCGATGATCTCGGTCGTGTGGAGGGCTTCTTCAAACCGTGGGTCATGCGGCTCCTCCGGGGTGGCGGGCTTGTAGCGCTCCTGCCAGTTGTGCAGCAGGTCAAGATAATCGGTCAGCACCCGCAGGCAGTAGGCGATGTCTGCCCACTGCTCGTCCGTCAGACCACGCTTGGGCGGCAGTAGTGCGATGGCATTGGCGGGCGGTTTGTCCGGGTCAAGCCCGAAGTCACTTGCGAGCTTCTCGGCGGCTTGCCGGGGGTTCAGGTCGAACAGCTTGGCGGTGAGGTCAATAGCATCTCCGTTGGCTCCGCAAGCGAAGCAATAATAGTAGGATTCGTTCAGCATCATACTGGGGTGGTTGTCGGAGTGGAACGGACAGCACACCATGCCATGGCGGTCGGGCTCCATGCCGTACATCTCTCCCACTTGCCGAACGGTGATGGCGGACTTGATTTTTTGATATAAGCTCAAAATTTCTCCTTTGCTCAAAGGTTTTGGCACGGACCATTTTGATCCCTGCCACGTTCAAAGTCACCGGGGTTCCTAAGTGGGAATCTCGGTGAAGCCGGTCTCCCTTGCTGCCTCCCGACAGGAAATCTTTTTGGACTCTGTGTCGGCCCCATGCAGGGCGCTCGCTCCCCCGATGGGAGGTCTTGGCGGTCTGGGCAGTTCGGACGGTCATTCTGTTGTCAAGGTCCTGTTATGAAAGATATTTCAGAGGGCTTTCGCGGGAAGCCCTTAATATGTTCGCTGCTGGGGAGTTATATGTTTTCTTTCTGTCTATAGGATAGCACCGCAATGGCCGCTGTGCCGTATATCCATAATGTCGGAAAACAGGTGCAGAAACTGCAAAATTCCACGCTTATGGACAGGAACCGCCGGAAGTGGTATACTGTGCAAAAAACATCGGAGGTGCGACCATGAACATCAAGCTGACACTGGGAGAACGGCTCAAAGACCTGCGTGTGGAGCGGAATCTGAAGCTGGAAACGCTGGCAGAGCAGACGGGTCTGTCCAAATCGGCACTGTCGAAGTATGAGAGCGACGATGTGACCGACCTCAGCATTTATGCGGTGACAACGCTGGCTGAGTTTTATGGTGTGACCACGGATTACCTGCTGGGTGTGACGGAAAACAAAAAACGCCCAGATGCAGTCCTTTCGGACTTGCATCTGAGCGATGGCGCAGTGGACGTATTAAGGAATGGAAAATTCAATCATCGGCTGCTGTGTGAGCTGATCGTGCATGAGAATTTCCAGCGGTTCATGACCGATCTGGAAATCTATGTGGATGGATATGTCAGCGCAAACATTCAAAACCTCAATGCCGGTCTGGAAGCGACCCGGCAAATGCTGAAAAAGAAGTATGCAGCAGATGAAAACGATCTGTACATGAGCACCTTGAAGTTGGGGCAGATCGATGAAGATGAGTACTTTGGCAGGGTCTTGTATGATGAGCTGGTGGCTATCCTGAAAAACATCAAGACGGAACACCGCAAGGACAAGACCACTTCGGATGGTGCAATAGTCGATAACCTGATGAAGGAACTGGAGGATGCACAGAAACTTGAAGGGTCTGCGGATGAAAAGAAGATCCGAACGGCATTGAAGGCAATCGGCATCAACTACGATAAGCTGACAGAAGATGAAAGAAAGCTGATAAAGAAGATTCTTTATAAAACGGCAATGCTGAAACCGGGGACACTTGCAGGCAACCGGGGCAAGCACAGACGTTGATCGTTTTCCCTGTGCCTTATAGGGGAAAAACGCTGCTGCGGCAGGACGGGAGAACGTACACCATTGGTTCCTCTGCAAGCCTGTGCTGGGTGGGCAAAGACCGTCAACTGCCACGCCCATCCGCGCATCCTTCTGCCACAGAACAGGTGCTTGCCGGAACCTCTCGCAGCCCCTTTTCCGCGTCAGCCGGAACCAAGGTGTAACACACTAGACTTTGCAAGCAAAGTCGTGTGCCAAAGGGGTGCTGCGGCCCCTTTGGAAACCCAAGAGAAACGCCCATCAACTGCGCTGCTCGTCCTCGGCCAGTGCGCTGATCCGCTTGCCCATGGCCTTGACCAGCGGAACGACAAGCGCATTCCCCATGGTGAAATAGCGCAGTCGTTCCGGCATCCCGGCTGTCCAATCATCCGGGAAGCCGTTGAGCCGTTCGCATTCGATGGGCGTTAGCGTACGCAGACGTTGGGTCTGTGGGTCTGCGACTACATGGGTGCTGCGGGAAACGGAGCCTTCGCTGGTGAGCATCGTGCGGGCAGGAAGGTCAGAACGATCGGGGAATGCCATAGAGCCTTCCGAAAAGAAATAAGTAGAACCGTTCCTGCGGTGGCGGGTCTCCTGCTTTGCGCCCTTGAGATACCGCCAGTGATTGATGTCGGCAGCAGAAAGGAAATATCGCTCTGCAAGTGGGGCGGTCTCCAGCACGGAGCAGAGCGGCTTATATGGGAATTGAAGGGGAATGCTCTCGACGGAATAGAAGCGGCCGTTGACCATGAGCCCGGAGGCGTAAAAGTGGCAGGATTGTGCGGCAGACAGATCCTTCAAGTCGAGGTAACGAAACTCATCGAGCCATCCCTCGCTGTATTTCCGTTCAAAACCATACAAGGGAAAGATGGGGGCAAAGAAGCCGTCCTGCAGGAGCAACTGGTGGGCACCCTTCAGACCCTCTACACAGATGAGGTCCGCTGCTTTTCGGAACAGGGCGGTGTCGTTTCGGAAGGCAAAGAGAAAGGTGCGCCGCCTGCGCTGTGCTTCGCCATAGTCGGCGGCATTTATCACCCGCCATTCAACGGCATAGCCTGCTTCATAGAAGCACCGTAGGATGATGGAAAAATCACGCCCCTTTTGCCATGCTGGAGACTTGATGAGCCGGTCTACGTTTTCCAAAAGGACATAGCGAGGCTTGTGTGCCCGTAGGATAGCGTTGATCTCCCACCAAAGAACGCCCTTCTTCCCTTCTATCCCTCGTGCGCCCCTTTTGGCGATGGAGTAATCCTGACAGGGAAAGCCACCGACCAAAAGGTCGTGTGGAGGGATGTTTTCTTTGGCGGTCACGATGTTCTGACAAACGTGTTCTGGGCGATGCCCGAAATGCCGTTCGTAGCACTCGAAAGCAAATTGGGAACGCATGGATGGTTCCCACTGATTCGCCCAGACAGTTTGAAAGCAGGAGGAAGCCTGCTCCAGCCCAAGGCGAAAGCCGCCGACCCCGGCGAAAAGCTCAACAACACGGACCTTCTCCATGATAGGGCACCTCTTGATCGTGGCGAAAAAAGCATAAAAACCAAGGCCGACTGTGCAGCCTTGGTTTTTTGTTATAAGATATCCAGTAATTGCTTGCCCATCTGGGTGATGAGCGGAACGACAAGGGCGTTGCCCATGATGAAGTAACGCTGACGCTTCGGCATCCCAGTGTCGGTCCAGCCCGTCGGGAAACCGTTCATGCGTTCGCACTCCTCCGGCAGCAGGATACGCAACTTCCCTGTTTTAGGGTCGGTGATCGCATGGGAGCTGCGGTTCTTGGTGCCCTCACTGGTGAGCATCGTACGACCGGGACGGTCGAGAGGGTCTGGGAACGCAATGGGACCTTCGGAAAAGGTGTAGGAGTAGCCGGTCTTGGAAGTGCGCTCGATGGTCTTGGCACCCTTCATGTACTTCCATTTTTTCAGATCCTCATCCTCGATGAAGAAGCTTTTGTCGATATCGCCGTTGACAACGATATCGCCGAGCAGCATCGGTTCCTTACCGTTCGGGACGGCTTCCAGAGAGAAAATCTTACCGTTGCACAGCACACCGCTGTTGTAGAAAGCGGCTCTGAAACGGTTCGTTACGTCAACGGTGTCGGTATATTCATTGAAATCGACGGTGGTCACTTTCTTAGGGTCTGCGACCTCAGAATGCACCGGGAATGCATGGGCAAAGAAGCCCTCCTGCATCAGCCAGACACGACCGTCCTTTGTGTCCGCAGAGAAACACGAGGTCATACGCTTATACTGCTTGGTGGTGTTCTTGAATGCAAAGATGAAGGTACGCCGTCTGCGCTGGACGCAGCCATAGTCTGCGGCATTGATCACACGCCATTCGATGCCATAGCCTTCTTCCTGCAGGCACTTCAGGATGATGCCGAAATCACGGCCACGCTGGGATGCGGGAGATTTCAGCAGGCGGTCTACATTCTCCAGCAGAACGTAGTTGGGATGGTTCTTCTGGATGATCTGATAGATGGACCACCAGAGGACGCCCTTCTTGCCCTCGATGCCCTTGGCACCGGTGCTGGCAACAGAGTAGTCCTGACAGGGAAAGCCACCCACCAGAAGGTCGTGCGGCGGCACTTGGTCTATCACGGTGGCGATATCTGCATTCACACAGTGGGAATCCTCGCCAAAATTTTTGTCGTAGCACTTATAAGCCCATTGACCAGCTTGGCCGGGTTCCCATTGGTTTGCCCAAATCGTCTTAAATCTTTCGGAACAACGCTCTAATCCAACACGGAAACCGCCGACGCCGGCAAATAGCTCCACAACACGAATATCGCTATTTGCTGACACTTTCATAACACCTCGTTCTATGGTATACTTAAACATAAGTATACACTTTTTTGCGGAAAAGATCAACCTCTGTTTTTGGCTCTGAATCTTTCTTCTTCATTATTATAGCGTAAATCCGTCAAAAGATCAAGTTTTTTTGAAAGAAAAGTCGTGCTCTTTTATAAGGAGGTAAGCTGGTATCATGAAAAACCGCGAATATAAGACAAAAGCGGAAGTCCTCGCCCGTGGACAGGAAGCAGTCGGCAAAACGCTGGGCGAGATCGACAAGACTGGGCGCATCGCAACAGGCAAGGGTGCCATCGGTACCGTTGTGGAGGAAAGCTGGTTTGGATATAAGCCCAACAGCAACCCGGCTCCCGATTTTGAGGAAGCGGGCGTTGAATTGAAGGTGACGCCCTATCGGCAGACCCCTCGTGGCATTCAGGCCAAGGAGCGGTTGGTCTGCGATATGCTGAACTATGATGAGGAATACTACAAGACCTTCGAGACCAGTGCATTCTGGGTGAAGTGTGCTTGTATGCTGCTGATGTCCTATGAGCACCGGGATGGGGTGCCCAAGGTCGACTTTACGATCGACAAGGCAGTGCTGTTCCAGTTCCCGGACGAGGATCTGGAGGTCATCCGCAATGACTGGAAGATTCTGATGGACAAGATCAAGGCAGGACAGGCACACCTGATCAGTGAGGGTGATACCATGTATCTGGCAGCGTGTCCGAAAGGCCGCAACTCGCAGGATACCCGGTCGCAGCCATTCAGCCCTATCCCGGCCATGAAGCGGGCGTACTCGCTGAAGTCCAGCTACATGACGCAGATCCTACGGCGGTACATCTTCGGGGACGAACCCTGCGAGAAGATCATCAAAGACCCGGCAGCGTTAAGAACGACCAGCTTTGAGGACTGGTTCATCGCAAAAGTCCGGCCTTATGTGGGAATGAGTAGGACGGAACTTAAGGCGCGGCTGGGCGTAGAAACGAATGCCAAGAACCTCAACGAGCTTTTAGTGGCAGCGATGCTTGGCGTGAAAGGGCATCTGTCGAACACAGAGGAATTCCAAAAGGCAGGCATCCAACTCAAGACCATCGCCATTGAACCGAATGGCAGTATAAAAGAGAGTATGTCCTTCCCTGTGATGAACTTCTGTGCAATGATGAACGAAATATGGGAAGAGTCTGCGCTCTATGACCTTCTTGCACCGACCAAATTCCTGTTCATCATCTTCCAAAAGTCGAGGGACGGCGAGTGCTACTTCCAGAGGGTGAAATTCTGGAATATCCCGGCAGAGGATCTGGAAGAGGTGCATCATGTGTGGCAGCGTACGGTCGATACTCTGCGGGAGGGCGTTCATATCTGGAAAGACGCCAGCGGGCGGAATCGCAATAACTTGCCTAAGGCATCGGAAAGTCGTGTAGCTCACGTTCGTCCTCATGGAAAGGACAGCATGGACACGGCTCCCCTGCCCACTGGCGGCACGATGACGAAGCAGTGCTTCTGGCTGAACAATTCGTATGTTGCGGAGCAGATAAAGGAATAAAAGACGAGGAGGAAACATCTGTGAGATTCAGAACGTACTCCCATAGATTTGCAGATGCTATTATCGAGCACGATGAACAGTTGAATCGTAGATATAATGAGTTTGTTGGCGCATTGGCTAGCATCACAGACGAGGAACTTATTGCGGATTTTGAACAAAGAAGAGATGCACATTTGCGGCGCAATAGTAATTTTAAGTCGATGACACCAAGTATCAATGCAATATTAAAGGCAAAAATGCAGCAGATTCCGGGATGGCAGTGTGAGGTCGATATTTTCAATGACCAGACAGGTGCTATTGGAAATACAGAATGGCGGCTAGACTTTGCCTGCGATGATGCACTTTGCGTCGAAGTGGCATTTAACCATGGTGAGGCGATTGCATGGAATCTGATAAAGCCTGTTCTTTCCTGTGAACTGAACCATGTTCAAAAAGCGGTTCAGGGAAAGGTGGGAATCTATGTGTGTGCAACTGATGCCATGAAAGTGGCAGCTAATATAGATTCCGCCAGTGGTTCATTTGAAAAGGTACTAAGATATCTACCGCCTATGATGAATCAGCTTACTGTTCCTATGATGATAATTGGACTCGAACCGTTTGATACATTCTATGTTAGTAGAGAAAAACAAGTTGTAAGGCTTCCTGTTCGAGCAGAGTTGTTCACATGAAACATCCAAAATCATATGATACGACCCCGGAAACATCCAGACGGATGGCTCATGTCCATCTGAAGCAAGGCAAGGCGGAAGTCCTTTTGGCAAAGCGTCTGTGGCATCTGGGATTTCGATATAGGCTGAACGATAAGCGGCTCCCCGGCTCTCCCGATATCGCCATCCTAAAATATAATATTGCCATCTTCGTGGATGGTGAGTTTTGGCATGGGCAGAACTGGGAAGAACGAAAATCAAGACTAAAGCGCAATCGGGAATACTGGATAGCAAAAATCGAGGAGAATATCGCGCGAGATATTCGGGATGACAAGGATTTAAGGGCGAAAGATTGGTATCCGATTCACTTCTGGGAAAAAGAGATACTGAAGGATACAGATGAATGCATTGAAACAATACAAGAGCTAGCAGAGCAACAGATTGAAAGATCCATAGATTGCCGAAATGAGTAAACTTTATTTCGATTTTCAAAAATCTATTATAACTTTGCTGACCACAAATATTGAAGAGACACTTAGGAGGAGCACAGGTCATGGCAAGAGCCGATTTGCTTTGTGAATTAATCAAATATGGATTATTAAATAATCCAACAAATTTCAGAAAAGCAGCTGAAGCATTATGTGCAGATGAACGTGCAAAACAGCATACAGTTTTAGCAAACAAGATAGAGGATTTGTTGAAGACATCTCATGAATCTATTACTAAAGATATCACAAATCCATCGATGTTGCGTGGGACGGTTAACGAACAAAATTTATTTGTTGAAAAGATACCACAAAAACGTTTGGATCACTTGATTCTTCCAGATACGGTTCGCTCTGTATGCCAAGACTTGATTTCTGAGCAAAATCGTGCAGATTTACTACGTTCTTATGGTATAGAGCCGCGTAACAGGTTACTTTTGATTGGCCCACCGGGTAATGGTAAAACATCTTTGGCCGAAGCGATAGCTGAATCTTTGATGATTCCGTTGCTCACAGTTCGGTATGAAAGTATAATTGGCTCTTATTTGGGTGAAACAGCATCCAGGTTGTCCAAATTATTCGAATATGCCAAAACAAGGGAATGCGTTTTATTTTTTGATGAATTCGAAACTCTAGGAAAAGAGCGTGGAGATATTCACGAAACAGGCGAAATCAAAAGAGTTGTAAGTTCGCTTTTGCTACAAATTGATGCACTGCCTAGTTACGTTATTGCTATTGCCGCAACAAACCATGATACATTGTTGGACAAAGCTGCATGGCGTAGATTTCAAATCAAACTAGAAATACCCCGGCCTAGTCGTCGAAATCTGGAAGAATATTATAGATTTTTTGAAAGGGAACATGAATTCAGCTTTGGTCTACAAGCAAGTACGTTAGCTAAAAAAACATTAGGGATAAGCTATGCAGAGGCTGAGGAATTTGCACTCTCTGTTTATCGCCAGTATATTCTTTCTTTGCCAAATGAGAATAGCAAGATTATAACAGAAAAAGTTATCCGAGATTGGCAATCGCAGGTAATTGTACCGCATGATATGGAGAAAGGAGTTGCAGATAAATGCCAGACCGACCTTTGATATTATTTCCTACACCGGAAAGAGCAGACAGGGAAAGCAAAACCTCTGTAGTCATAAGAACAAATTTTCCTTCAGTCAACAGACAATTTAGTCGTTTGCAGCCGACTTTTAATGTTTTAAGAACGGCCTTTGAACAAAAAGCTGTGGCTATTCAACAATCTCCGGTTGGGATTAACCCTGATTTTGCTTTGGTTTTTGAAATCATTGGGACAGTCGATAGTTTTTATACGGCGGTACAACACGTCGAAGGACTGGAATGGATTTTTGATAAAGAGTCGGAACCTTTTACAGCAGATGAAGACTTTTATTATATCGACGAGCAGGGTCAAGCATCTGACGAAGCTCTCAACGGAAAATTGTACTGTGTAATGTCTAATCAGCAAGCAATGATGCAGATGATTTCCCTTTGGAACCGTTATCAAAATGGGGATGACAACGTATTTCAACGTGGATTTGCAGGACTCAGAGATGTTTTTACGCATATAAAAAATATCAGAAAGTGGGGAGCACAGGACAGAATTTCTGAAACTCATGCAGTGGAATATTGGCGAGAGAATCTTGACTTGGATGGCGATTCTCCCGTTCCATTTGAAATAGAGTTATTCTTCCGTGCGAAGGAAGAAGCGAGAAGAATCGCTTCTAATACCATAAATCAGAAAATCAATGCCCTAGGGGGACGAGTACTCCATGAATGCATTTTAAGTGAAATAGCATATCATGCTATGCTGGTTGAACTTCCCAGAGTGGCAATAGAAAACTTGGTTAATCAATATGAAGATATTGAATTATCCCAAGTAGATGATATTATGTTTTTTAGACCAACCTGCCAGTCTGTGTTCGTTTCTAAAACCGATTCGGAACCATGTACTGTGCAAGTGCCTGCACCAGAAATGAGAAATGTTGCTCCAGTCATCGCGGTTTTCGATGGTATGCCTATTCAAAATCATCCTCTACTCCGAAATAGAATCATTGTGGATGATCCAGATGAGTATGCAATCAAATACGAAAGCAAATACCGCATTCATGGTACATCTATGACATCACTTGTAATATACGGGGATCTTAATCGAAATGATTCTCCTATTACATCGCCTGTCTATGTAAGGCCCATTTTGCGACCAAAGCTAATCGGTCCTGACTCTGTACAAGAGTGTGTACCGAATGACGAACTGTTTGTCGATATTCTTCATCGAGCAGTTAAGCGGATGATGGAAGGGGAAAATGGTGAAAGTGCCACGGCACCAAACACAAAGATTATTAATTTGTCAATTGGCGATCCAGTCCGGCAACTCTCAACGATAATGAGTCCAACTGCACGACTGATAGATTACCTTGCATATAAATATAAAATTCTGTTTATTATTAGCGCTGGAAACCATGATGAAATCCTCAAGTACGTTGGCCAATCTTTTTCTAATCTCAAAGCTCTTAGCATTTTGGATAGAAACAATATTTTCGGTAAAGCAATAAAAGAGAATCAGCGAAATCTGAAAGTGCTTGCTCCGGCTGAAAGTTTAAATGGATTGACAATAGGTGCTTTATATGATGATTTTACTAACGGAACAGAATCTGGCAGGTTCATTTGGGCAGTCGAAAAAGGAATGCCTTCACCCATATCTGCATACGGAAAAGGATACCGCTTAACAGTCAAACCCGATTTGTTTTATTATGGTGGAAGAAAATTTGTGCGAGAAAAATTCGATGGAACTCTTGAGTGGGTATTATCAAGACATGAACCCGGATGCAAGGTGGCAGCTCCATATGATGACAGTTCAGGACAAGCTTATTCGTTTGGAACTAGTGACGCAGCGGCTCAAATAACTCATGAAGCGGCAAAATGTTATGATGTATTAGAGCAAGTTTTTCTTAGCGAAACGGGTGGACATGTTCCCAATGACTATAAAGCAATCCTTTTAAAAGCGATGCTTACCCACGGGGCATCTTGGGAAACTATTGCAGATAAGGTTACGGCTGCCACAGGTGATTCTGTAAAGAAGTTGTGCAAGTGGCTTGGTAACGGAATCCCCAACATTGAAAAAGTTGTTGAGTGCACAAAAGAACGTATAACACTTATTGGATTAGGAGAGCTAAAAAAAGAAAAAGGCGATATTTTTAGACTTCCACTGCCGGTAGATTTTTCTACGCGCTTACTCAAACGTAAACTGACAGTTACATTAGCGTATCTTTCTCCGATTGCAGCTAAAAAGCAAGCATATCGGTCCGCACAACTTTGGTTTACCATAGATGATGGAGAAAGAGGGCTTGTCCCTAATCGCCAAAATACAGAATGGCAAACTGTTCGAAAAGGAACTCTACAACATGAAATCTTTATGGGTGAGAATCCTATTGTTTGGGATGATGATGATAATCTTGTCATAAAGGTGAATTGCAAACGAGAAGCGGGTAATTTTAGAGAAGCGATACCATATTGTCTGTTTGTAAGTTTTGAAGTAGCAGAAGGTTTTGACGTAGACCTATATACTGAGGTGACAGCTAAAATACGTCAGCGAGTACAAGTTCCAAATAATTAAAAAGCGAGAGCGTCACTCTTGGCTCAAACCGAAGGTGACGCTCCCACTCTGTTAGGGAGAAGCGTTAATCTTCCAGCCTGCCGTGGTCACACCCTAGCGACAGGTAATGCTCCATCTCCCCTCTCAGCACCATCTGTGCATACTCCAAGGGCTTATTATACAGCAGCCAGTCCAGCTCTGCCCGCTGCGCTGGTGTGTTGCCGTACTCGTCCTCGACGGCGATGCAGTCGATGGCAAGAGTAGTGCCATCTGCGAACCGGGCTTCTACCCGGTTGGTGTCCATGTTGTAGCGGCAGGAAAGCAATTTCGTCATAATAGTATCCTCCAAGACTTGATTTTTGGTGTGCGGTCACTCGAACCAATGCCGTCAAGTCGTTGTCGGATGAAGTGGATTTTAGTTTGTCCGGGAGTAAGTGCACGGTTTCTGCACGGTTTTTGCACGGTTTCAAAACGTGCAAAGGGTGCAAATCGTTGCAAAATCGGACAAAGAGTGCAGAAACTCGGAGTTTAAAACCTGCGATGTATCGCTTGGAAATGACGTTAAAACGTAACTTCCAAAAATTGAGGGAATCGCCCGGCGTGCGCTACGAATCAGTAGGCCGGGGGTTCGAGTCCCTTCCATCGCACCAAATAATGAAAATCCGAACCTTTTCTCAATAGGAGAAGGGTTCGGATTTTTTGTTTCTTCGGAAAGCAAAATGCCGCAGTTGCGCAGCAATGAAAGCCCCATTGGGGCTTTTGAGCGACCGAACGGTCTTGCGTTAGCAAGATGGAGGGGCCTCCGCCCCGACAAGTGACCATAAAAGAAAAATATCGCCCACGCAGCGCAGCGATGGATTTTGTCGGGTGAAGTAAGCGGCAAAATGAATCGGGTGTGTTGCGGGACGGTAAGTCCTTTCGTGGACTTTTCCTCACGGAAGTGGTGGGTCTCACGGTGATAACCAACCACTTTCTGTGGTTATGTTCAAAATGAACACGACCACATTTTGTGGATGGCTTCAAACCAATCCACAAGAGCAGTGGGATTTACAGAAAAAATACTACTGTATGTGAAATTCGTCAAGAGGGTTTTGGAAAACCCCTATTCTCACACTCATCCACCCTATCATGTGGGAAACCACGGGCATGATCTTGTGATCATGCGTTCTCCCAAAATGCTGACCCCAAATGAATACGATGTGTTTTTCAGCTTTCTGGAAAACACGGTGATGAAAAACGCATACTGACAGCAAAACCGCTCCGAGCGTTCTGCCCGGAGCGGTTTTGCGTCAGCAGTATTTATGCAGAATGGTCATAGACGGAGGGAGAAGTCATGCGTCCTTGCACAGCTTGGTCAATTCTTCGATGGCGGCATCCTCGTCCGGGCCATCGGCGGCGATGGTCACGGTCTCGCCGCACTTCACGGCCAGACCCATTACGGCAAAGATCTTCTTCATGTCGGCGACTTTGCCGTTCTTGGTCATAGTGACTTTGCTCTCAAAGCCTTTGGCAGCTTTGCTCAGGATACCGGCGGGACGGGCGTGCAGACCTTCTTTGTCCTGAATGGTGATATCGATGCTCTTCATAAAAATCTCTCCTTTTTGGAATCGTTATTGTAAGTGCTCCAGCACATAGTTCATATCGGAAGTGGTCTTGAGCTGTTCCAGCGCATCCTCGTCTTCAAGGATCTCGCAGACATTGCCCAGCAGGTCGAGATGGTCGTTGCCGACACCGGCAATGCCGAACACGAGGTAGGCTTTTTCATCGCCGAAGTCCACGCCCTGCGGATATTGCAGCAGGACAACGCCGGACTTTTTAACGGTGCCCTTCTTCTGGCTGGTGCCGTGGGGAATGGCTACGCCCATGCCCATGTAGGTGCTCACCAGCTTTTCGCGCTCCACCATGGCGTCGGCGTAACTGTCGTCCACATAGCCGCGCTTTGCCAGCAGCGCACCGGCGGCACGGATGGCCTCCTCCTTGGTGACGGAGGGCAGACCCAGCTGGATGTCCTCCGCCTGGATCTTCATCACGGAATCGTTGGCTTTGGAAGCCTCGGTCACGGCAGCCGCCAGAGGGGCTACGGCTGCATTGCGCAGGTCGGATACGATCTCCTCATTGGCGGCAGCTTCGGCCTTGGCATCCAGTGCCGGGGTAGTGGAGGTCAGTGCGTTGTACAATGCGTCCAGATGCGGATCTGCAAGGAAGTTATCCAATGTAACAAGCTGTGCCTGCGGGGCGCACTTGGCGGCGCGGTCAGCCAGAACGCGCTGGCAGACCACCACGTCCGCGTCAGCGGGGATGGTGTCCACGCTGGAGTTGGTCACGGTCAGGTCGGGGCGCTCCGCCTTAATGCGGTTGTGGAACTTGGTAGCACCCATGGCGCTGGAACCCATACCGGCATCGCAGGCAAAGACGATCTTGCGGATCTGACCGACATTTACGGCAGTAGGCTCGGGGATCTCGCCCTTAGCCTGTGCCTTCATCTCCTTCATTTCGTTCTGGGCGTCGGTCAGGCTCTTGGTGTGACCGGAGGTGGCTTTCAAAATGATCGAGGAAAGGACAAAGGAAACAGCACCGGCGATGACAACACCCAGCAGAACGGTGAGGATGGAATCCCGGGGAGCCATTGCCATGTAGGCGATGATGGAACCGGGAGAAGCAGGACCGGACAGGCCTGCACCGGTCATAGAGTAGAACAGGATGGCGCAGAAGTTGCCCACGATGGGGGCGATGATGATCACGGGGTTCATCAGGATGTAGGGGAAGTAGATCTCGTGGATGCCGCCCAGCAGGTGGATGATCACAGCACCGGGAGCGGACTGGCGGGTGGTGTCGTCCTTGCAGAAGAAGCAGTAGGCCAGCAGGACACCAAGACCGGGACCGGGGTTGGCTTCCAGCATATACATGATGGAGCGGCCGGTCTCAGCAGCCTGACTTGCACCGATGGGGCTGAAGATGCCGTGGTTGATGGCGTTGTTCAGGAACAATACCTTGGCAGGCTCAATAAAGATGGACACCAGCGGCAGCAGGCTGTGCGCCACAAGGAAGTCCACACCGGCGGTCAGCACGGTGAGGATGACAGTCATGAATGGGCCGATGACGTAGTAGCCAAGGATGGCCAGCAGCATACCCAGAATGCCGATGGAGAAGTTGTTGATCAGCATCTCGAAACCGGCGGGGATATGGCCTTCCACCTTCTTATCGAATTGCTTGATGACCCAGCCGGCCAGAGGACCCATGACCATGGCGCCCATCAGCATGGTGTAGTCCGAGCCGCAGATGCAGCCCACCACGGCGGCGCTGGCTGAAAGCATCGGGGTCAGCCGCCGCACCGTGCTGCGGGAGCTGCCCGCTGTGGAGCAGTGGATGCAGGCTGCCGGGGCGCATTTTGTGCGGAATCCCGGCAAGGGTCTGCTGCTGGATGAAGCGCCGGAGCGGCGAGACGCACTGCGCACCCAGCTGAACAGCGGCGACAGGAAAGAACTTTCCCGCGCAGAGCGGCGGCAGCAGCTTTTGACAAGGCTGCTCAGCGAGCAGGAGCCCTGCAAAACAGCGGTACTGGCACGGGCGCTTGGTGTTTCGGAAAGCACGCTGTCTGCGGACTTGGATGAACTTGAGACTAAGCTACACCCCTACCGGGTGGAGATGTTCCGCCGCCCCGGCGTGGGGGTCTGGCTGCAGGGGGATGCTTCTTCCTACCGGAGGGTGGTGTCTGCCCTGCTGCGCAGCAGTATGCCGGAAAAGGAACTGGCAGAGGTGCTCTGCGGACGGATGCCGGAAAACGAGATCTTCTCGACCCTGCTGGATACAAAAACGGCCGAAAAGGTCTGGGCGGCTTTGCAGCAGTTTGAACAGGAAGAACAGCTCCATCTGCCGGATGCAGGCTTTCTGGCGCTGGCTATTCATTGCACCCTGACCATTCAGCAGCTGCGGCAGGGCGGCGACAAGGGCAGTGCCCCCAGAGGGCTGCGCCCGGCGGGCAATCATGCTGCCCGGCTGGTGGCGGCGCTGAACCGCGCCTTCGGGCTGACCCTGCCGCCTGAGGAAGCGCAGTATCTGGAACTGTATCTCTCCGCCTATCTGGGCGCAGAGGACCCTTGGGGTAGCGCACAGGAGATGGAGCTGCGGAATCTGGAAGCCGCCCTTATCCGGGAAATGGAAAAGGCGCTGCACACAGACCTTTCCGGTTACACCTCTCTGCGGGATGACCTGTACTGCCACCTGCGCCCCATGCTGCTGCGGGTGGAGCAGAACATTCGTACCGAAAACCCCCAGCTGGACACCATCCGCACCGACTACCCCGGCTTGTGGAAAGCCACCCGCGCCGCCTGTGATGCGGTGCAGCAGCAATTCGTTCTGCCCGCCATTTCAGACGATGAAGCGGCCTACCTTGCCATGCACTTTGGCGCAGTGCTGGAACAGAATGCCATGTTCCGGCTGCGGCTGCGGGTGGTAGTGGCCTGTCCGCTGGGCATGGGCTCCAGCCGCTTTCTGGCTTCCAGGCTGGGAAACGAGTTTCCCTCTTTGCAGGTGGAGGGGTGCTGCTCGGTGCGGGAGCTGAACGCCGCCGACCTGTGCCGGAGAAAAATCGACTTCATTATCTCCACCGTGCCGCTGGAGCTGGACTACCCGGCGGTGTGCATCAGCCCTTCCCTGCTGGAACCGGATCGTGCCGTGCTGAAGGACGCTATCACGCGGTACAGCCAGAATCGCGCAGAACCGGAACCGGCGGTGCAGCCTGTGCAGGATGCACCGCACGCAGGCTCCAAGCTGCAGTATTATGCGCGCCTGACCCGGTCCATGACCGGGCTGCTGGAACATCTGACCATCCAGCCCGTCAAGGCTCCCGGCAGCCGCGCTGCCCTCATCCATGCAGCGGCGCAGCTGTTCTGCCCGCAGGAAGCGGACGCCCGGCTGGTGGAGCAGCAGCTTCGCCGCCGTGAAACGCTGGGCGATACCTACATCAAACCCCTGTATGCCCTGCTGCTCCATTGCAGGACAAGTGCGGTAAAGGACTGCCGCTTGGGCTATCTGCAGGCACAGCCGCCGGTCTATGAGCCGGGGCGCATCGTGCTGGGGGCACTGGTGCTGCTGGCCCCGGATGACGGGAACGGCGTCCCGGTGGAGGTCATGCAGAATGTCAGCGGGCAGCTGATCGAAACGCCCCGGCTGATGGAGGCACTGCTCACAAGCGTGTGCATCCGGATGTAGCCGAGCACCCCGCCATCATGGGTCACGAGTTCGCCGGTGATATCGTCAAGGTGGGCAAGGCGCATCAGGACAAGTTCAAGCCCGGCATGAAGTTCACCCTGCAGCCCGCCCTGAACTACAAGGGCACCATGTGGAGCCCCGGCTACTCCTACGAGTTCTTCGGCGGCGACGCCACCTACTGCATCATCCCTGCCGAGGTCATGGAACTGGGCTGCCTGCTGGAGTACAAGGGCCGTGCTTACTACGAGGCTTCTCTGGCCGAGCCTATGAGCTGCTCCATCGGTGCTTTCAACGCCGCCTACCACACCAAGATGGGTGTGTACCATCACGATATGGGCATCAAGAAGGGTGGCAAGCTGGCGATTCTGGCCGGTGCAGGCCCCATGGGTCTGGGTGCTCTGACCTACGCACTGCACCGTGATGTGCGCCCCGGCATGGTGGTGGTCACCGATATCAACGAGGATCGTCTGGCCCGTGCGGAGTCCCTCTTCCCCCCGAAGGAGGTCAAGGAGAAGGACGGCATCGACCTGTACTTCGTCAACACCGCCAACATGGCAGACCCCGCTGCCGAACTGCGGGAGCTGACCGGCGGTACCGGCTTTGATGATGTGTTCTGCTACGCCCCCATCGCGCCGGTGGTGGAGCTGTCCAGTGCTGTGCTGGGTCGTGACGGCTGCCTGAACTTCTTTGCAGGCCCCACCGACAAGCAGTTCAGCGCCAAGATGAACTTCTACGATGTGCACTACAATTCTACCCATGTCATGGGCACCACCGGCGGTAATACCGCCGACATGATCGAGTCGCTGGAACTGACCGCCGCTAAGCGCATCGACCCGGCTGTGATGGTCACCCACATCGGCGGTCTGAACGCCGCTGCCGAGACCACCCTAAACCTGCCCAAGATCCCCGGCGGCAAAAAGCTGATCTACACCCACCTGACCATGCCCCTCATCGCCCTGACCGATCTGCGTGCCAAGGGCGAACAGGACAACGACCCCCGCTATACCGCACTGGCTGACATCGTGGATGCCCACAACGGCCTGTGGTGCCCGGAAGCAGAGGAATATCTGCTGGCAAACTTCAACCCGGAGGACTAAGCAGAACGTGCCATGGGACAGGACAAACGCAGACAGGAGGAATCCCCCATGGAACAACGCCGCAATCAAATCGTGGAGCTGGTGAACCGCAAAGGCAGCATTAGCTTTGCCCAGCTCAAGGAAGCTTTCCCTTCCGTTTCGGAAATGACCCTGCGCACCGACCTGAAAGCACTGGATGAAGCCCGCCGTGTGGTGCGGGTGCATGGCGGTGTCAAGTCGGTGGAGCAGGTGGTAGGCACAGACGACCTGCTGAGCCGCCGTTCCGCCCGCAATGCCGAAGCAAAGCAGATCATTGCCGAAAAAGCCACTGCTCTGCTGCGCCCCAACACCACCCTGTTTCTGGATTCCGGCAGCACCGCCACAGCAGTGGCCCGGTGCATCCCGGATCAGCCCATGCTCATCTACACCAGCGGCCTGAGCTGCGCCATGGAGCTGGCAAAGCTGGAAAAGCCCCATGTGTCCCTGCCGGGCGGCAGCCTGAACCGGTTCAGCATGAGCGTCTGCGGTGCACAGAGCATCCAGACGATGGAGGGCATCAACTTTGATCTGCTGCTGCTGGGCGTGACCAGTTACAGCCCGGAAACCGGTTTTACCTGCGGCGTGGAGGATGAAGCACGGCTCAAGCAGACCGTGCTCCGCCGCTGTGAGCAGAAAGCTGTGCTGCTGGATTCCTCCAAGATCGGACTGAAAAGCACATTCCACATCTGTGAGCTGTCCGATATTGATATTGTGATCTCGGACGGAAAGCTGCCCGTAGAATTTTTACAGGCCTGCCGGAACGCAGGCGTAACGGTACTATAAAAGGAGCGTTATTATGAAGATCATCCGCGCAAAAGATTATCAGGACATGTCCCGCAAAGCGGCCAACATCATCTCCGCACAGGTCATCATGAAGCCGGACTGTGTACTGGGTCTTGCCACCGGCGGCACCCCGGTGGGCACTTATGCCCAACTGGTGGACTGGTACAACAAAGGCGATTTGGATTTCTCCGAGGTCACTACTGTCAATCTGGATGAGTACCGCGGCCTGCCCAAGGAGCACCCCCAGAGCTACTGGTATTTCATGAATGAGAACCTGTTCAGCAAGGTGAATATCGACCCGGCCAAGACCAACCTGCCGGACGGCACCAATCTGGACACCGCCGCCGAGTGTGCCCGTTACAACGGTATCATCCACAAGCTGGGCGGCATCGACCTGCAGCTGCTGGGCATCGGCCCCAATGGTCATATCGGCTTCAATGAGCCGGGCGAAGCCTTTGAGCTGGAGACCCACTGCATCGACCTTGCGCCCACTACCATCGAAGCCAACAAGCGCTTCTTTGACGGCAACGAGGCCCTTGTCCCCAAACAGGCATACACCATGGGCATCAAGACCATCATGCAGGCACGCAAGGTGCTGGTGGTAGCCAACGGTAAAGCCAAGGCACAGGCCGTCAAGGACGCCGTGACCGGCCCTGTGACCCCTGCCTGCCCCGGCAGCATCCTGCAGCTGCATCCGGACTGCATCCTTGTGGCAGACGAGGAAGCACTGAGCCTGCTGTAAACTCCCAAAGCCAACTTCTTCATTTACCATAACTTTGCTTAAGATCCAACCAAAGCACAGAAAGGGCCGGACTCGTTGCACGGGTTCGGCTCTTTCTGTCAGAAATAAGATTTATTTTGCAATCTTACGCAAAGAGCAACTCCAAAAGAGCCGTCATGGAGATGGTGGGTTCGCCTGCTGCGGGATTTACGCCGAAAATACGCTGAAAAGAGGTCACCCCGATCGGTGGCCTCTTTTTTGCTGCCGCGAACTGTCTGGCTGCGGCAGCGGATAACAGCAATGTCCATTGCGCTTTGTTTTGCCCGGATGCGCACCCGCAGAAAGCGCTCCCTCGTCAAACTGCCCAAAATACGCCCTTAAAAGTTTACTTGACGCAATTCTCAAATCAATATATAATTGGGTCAGAAACCAATCATAGAAAAGGATGATTCCCAATGGCGCGCAGATACGACAGCAAAGAAGCAAAACGGCGGATCCTGACCGCCTGTGTCCGGCTTTTTCTGGAAAAAGGCTACACGAACACCAAGGTTGCAGAAATTTTAAAGGAAGCAGATGTTTCCGCCGGGTCGTTCCAGAATATTTTCCGCACCAAGGACGGTGTGCTGACCGAGCTGATCGGCATGATGTTCAGCAGGCAGTTCGGCGCGGTAAGGCCGCTGGCGGCAAACGCCCCCTCGCCGGTGTACCTCTACGCGGTGGAAACGGCTTTGCAGTTGGCGCTGAGCGAGTTAAGCGAGAATCTGCGGGATATCTATGTGGAGGCGTACACCTTCCCCGCCACGGCGGAGATCATCCACCGCAGCACCACGGCGGAGCTGCAGGCGGCGTTCAGCGCGTATCTGCCCGGGTGCGCCGAGTGTGATTTCTACGAGATGGAGCTGGGCACGGCTGGCATGATGCGCGGCTACATGGCACGGCGGTGTGACCCCTACTTTACGCTGGAGCGTAAAATACGGCGGTTCCTGAGCATGAGCCTGAGTGCGCTGCAGGTCCCCGCGCAGGAGCGCGAGCAGGTCATCGCTTTTGTGGCGGAGATCGATATGCTTGCCGAGGCGCGGAAGGTGGTAGATGCCGTGCTTGCATCGCTGTCCGTGCAGTTTGATCTGAAAGGATAACAAGGTTTGATGACAAGGAGGGAGCAACATGAAAAAATGGCTGATCGGGTGCTTGACGGTGCTGGCAATGGTGTGCCTGATACCGGGGATCGTGTTAAAAGCGGCGGCAGAAACAACCACGGTGCGCTGCAAAAACTGTGGGAGTGTGGAGACACGTGAGATCCTCGGATACAGAAAATATGATTCGAACAGTCATAGGGTTTATGTAACTGAATGCCCGAACTGCCACAACGATGGCAATGTTTCGTATTTAAAGGTACATACCGGCGGTACCGAAACGCCCACCTGCACCAAAGGCAAAACCTGCGAAAAATGCGGCGCGGAATACGGCGAAAAAGACCCAAATAATCATGATTTGGTGCATCACGATGCAAAAGCCCCCAGCTGTACGGAAATCGGCTGGGATGCTTACGATACCTGCTCTCGTTGTGACTATACCACCCGCAAAGAGCTGCCCGCACTGAAACATAATTTGGCATACTACAAAGCAAAAGACCCCACTTGTACGAAACCCGGCTGTGATGCTTACGAAACCTGCTCTCGTTGTGACTATACCACCTATGTGGAGCGGCCCGCGCTGAAACATGATCTGAGGCAGCGCGTGATAAAAGCCCCCACCTGTACGCAAATGGGCTGGGCTTACGAAACCTGCTCCCGCTGCGACTATTCCGCCACTCCGTTGCTGCCCGCGCTGAATCATGATCTGGTGCAGCACGATGCGCAAGCTCCCACCTGTACGAAACCCGGCTGGAGCGCTTACGAAACCTGCAAAAACTGCGACTATACCACCTATGCAGAGCTGCCCGCACTGAACCATGATCTGGTGCACCACGATGCGCAAGCCCCCACCTGTACGGAAAAGGGCTGGAGCGCCTACGACACCTGCTCCCGCTGCAACTACACCACCTATGCGGAGCAGCCCGCACTGAACCATGCTCTGGTGCAGCACGCAGCAAAAGCGCCCACCTGTACGGAAATCGGCTGGGATGCTTACGAAACCTGCTCCCGCTGTGACTATACCACCTATGCGGAACTGCCCGCGCTGAACCATGATTATCAGGCTGTTACCGTAGCCCCCACCTGTGAAACAGACGGCTATACTGTTTTTACCTGCTCCCGCTGCAAAGACAGCTACACCGCAGACCCGACCGATCAGCTGGGGCATCAGTTCGGTGCATGGTCCCCGAACGGAACCGGCGCTCAGAGCGCCAGTTGTCTGCGAGATGGTTGCGCGCACATCGGCAGCACGGATTGCCGGAAGTTTACTTTCCGCACTGCGGAAGGCGAAACGCTGATCTTCTGCCCCGTGTGCGGGCAGGCAGAAAACGCCGCGCAGCTGGAAATGATCGAAGCAGCAACGGCGTGGGCTAACAGTGGCAGTCTTTCTGCGGAGGATGTGACCGCACGGACGAATGGGGAATACCTGAGTGTGGCCTTTGAAACCGCAGGCAGCCTGATGCAGCCCACCGGTCGGGTAAGGCTCGCGCTGCCCGCCGGATTGCTGGAAGGCAAAAAGCTTGTGCGCATTGCCCCGGACGGCACACAGACGGAGATGCCGTTTGAAACAGAGCGCGGAAAGCTCATCTATACGCTGGATTTTGCAAACAGCGCGCTGCCTGTGATGCTCTTCCGGCTGGTACCCCAGACCGCCGCCCTCTGAATGCTTTTACAGTGGCACGAACAATAAAACGCAAAATGCCCGCCCACCGTGGTTTTCCACAGGTGGGCGGGCATTCTTTTGTGCCTTTTTGGGCATAAAAATACCCCCGGAGGATGCAGCGTTTTTTTACGCTGTCTACTCTGGGGGCAGTATAGCAAGCGCTGCGCGGCAGCTCCCGGAAGCGGACACTGTCTTGCTGAAAAAGCACTTTCTAGCGCTGCTCCTCCGGCGGGCAGCAGCTCTCCCGGGGGATGAGCTTGTGCGGCACGATGATCTTTGTGGCCAGAAGGTTCGGGTTCTCGATGTGGTTGATGGTCTGGCTGGCAGCCTCCATGCCCAGCTGGTAGGGGTTGACGTCCACGGTGGTCAGCTGTGGGCTGCCCTGCCCTTTGTGCGGATGCCCCTTGGCAAACCGGACGGGATTGCGCTATAATAGAGCCGTAACAGTTCCACAAAGGTGTGGTAAGGGAGGTGCGGTCATGATCCGGGTGGCGATCGTAGAGGATGACGCGGAGGTGCAGGGGGTATTGCAGGAGTATGTCCGGCGGTATACCTGGCAGTACGGGACGGAGTTTGAAGTGACGGTCTTTGCGGACGGGGTGGATATTCTGGAGGATTACCGCGCGGTCTACGATATTATTTTTCTGGATGTGGAGATGAAGCATCTGGACGGCATGACCACGGCAGAGCGCATCCGGCAGATGGATGCAGACGTCATCCTGATCTTCATCACCAATATGGCGCAGTACGCCATCCGGGGCTACTCGGTGGGAGCGCTGGACTATGTGCTGAAGCCGGTGCCCTACTTTGCCTTTTCGCAGCAGCTGCTCAAGGCGGTTGCCCGGCTGGAAAAGCGGGCAAAGCACTACCTGACCGTGCCGGTGGAGGGCGGGCTGCGCCGGCTGGACACCGCAAGCATCTATTACTTGGAAAGCGAGGGGCACCGGGTGCACTTTTACACCGATGAGGGCGATTTTTCCGCCCCCGGCGCCCTCAAGGCCTTTGAGGAAAAGCTGGCAGACTGCCCCTTTGCCCGGTGCAACAGCGGCTACCTTGTCAATCTGGCACAGGTGCGGGAGCTGCGGCAGAGCACCGTGCAGGTGGGCCCCTGCGAGCTGCAGGTCAGCCGCCCCAAGCGTAAGGCTTTTCTTGCCGCACTGACCGACTACATCGGAGGTGAAGGCTCATGACCGCGCTGCCGGATATCCCCCGGCTGTACACCGCCCTTGCCGAGTGTCTGGCGGTGCTGCTGTTCACCCCGGCGCTTGCGCCCCGCTTTTCCAAGGCGGTCACCGGGGGTATCACCCTGCTGTGGGCGGCGGTGCTGTCGGCCTTTCTGGGGCTGACGGGCAATGTGCCCGGCGGGCTCTGGATCCCCTGCATGGTAACGGCCATCGGGCTGTCTTACTTATATTTATGGGGTGTGTGGAGCATCACTCTGCTGGAAGCCGGGTATCACTGCGCACGGGCGTTTATTCTGGCAGAGCTTGCCGCCAGCGTGGAGTGGCAGCTGCACTGCGCCCTCTGGCCCGCCCGCGGCCCATGGGAGCCGCTGTCTTTGCTGCTGCTGGCGCTGGTGTATGGGGCGCTGTTCGGCATTATGTGCTATCTGCAGCACCGCCGTCCCCAGCCCGCCGGGCACTTACAGATCGGCGGCAGCGCCGCCCTGACGGCGGTCATGCTGGCGCTGACTGCCTTTGCGGTGAGCAATCTGGGCTTTCTGCCGGGCAGCGAGATCAACATGAGCATTTTTTCCATCCGCACCTTGGTGGATTTTTCCGGCGTGCTGATCTTATCTGTGCAGCACGAGCAGCTGCAGGAGAACGCTTTGCACAGCGAGCTTGCCGCCATGGACGAGGTACTGCACCGCCAGTACGAGCAGTACAAGCGCAGCAAGGAGGGCATCAACCTCATCAATCGGCGGTACCATGAGCTGAAGATCCAGCTTGCCCGCATCCGGGAGGAGCAGGACCAGACCAAGCAGAACGCCGCCATTGCTGCCATGGAGCAGAACATCCGCCAGTACGAGGCCGAGAACAAGACCGGCAACCCGGTGCTGGATACCCTGCTCACCGCCAAGACCATGGAATGCCAGCAGGAGAATATCACCATCACCAGCGTAGCGGACGGCAGGATGCTGGGCTTTCTCACCATCCGGGAGCTGTGCACCATTGTGGGCGTGGCGCTGGACAACGCCATTGCCGCCGTGCGCGCCGAGCCGGACCCCGAAAAGCGGCTCATCAAGGTGGCGGTGTACAGTCAGGGCGGTTTTGCCATGCTGCGGTTCGAGCATTATACAGAGGCCGCCCCCGCACTGGATGCGGACGGTCTGCCGAAGCAGGGGTCGGACCTGAAAAGTGTCCGCACCACCGTCGGGCAGCACGGCGGCAGCATGACGCTGCACTGGGAAAACAACTGGTGCACCCTGCGGATCCTGTTCCCGCTGTCCCCAAAAGAATAGATTTTTTACGGCAGGTATCCCCTGCCGTTTTTTGTTGTCTGTCAAGGTGCACAAAGAAGTGCTGGCTTTGTTTGTGCACAAGCACAATAAAATTTGAAAACGAATTGTAATTTTTGCAGATTATGTTCTGGAAATGACAATTTACGCAGAAAATGACGCAGACGGATACTTCTATGATAAAATGAATGTATATAAAGACAGTATGCGCAAACTGTTCTAATACGAGAATATTAGAAGGAGACATCATGGAGCAAAAAAAATTAAAGATGAACAATCAAAAATTCTGTCGAATTTTATCGTTCGTCGTTGCACTTCTCATTATCATCAATGTCGCGCTGATGATTGCAAGCAACATGCTTGCTTCTACGCTTGACACCTACCTCGGAAAAGGTCATCTTGTAAAAGAATCTCCCAACGGTACAGAATCTTGGGATACATCCTATTACGACGTTAAATATCAAAATAACAAAGAATCCACCGAAGCCGCTTATGAAGTAGCCGCACAGGTCATGCAGGAAGGCACTGTCCTGCTGAAAAACAACGGCATTCTTCCGCTTGCTGATGGCAGTACGGTCACTCCGTTTGGTCGTGCTTATCTTGACCCAATTTATGGACAGCTCACCAGTGGCGGTTCTGCAAAGTGGGTCGTTGACCCCGTAAGTCCTGAGCAGGCTCTTTCTTCTGTCTACACCTTGAACAATGCCGCTGTGGATAAGATGAAGGCATCCCCCGATCCGAAAGCTTTGACCGAAGCCGAGGGCACTTTCTCCGCAGGCGAGTCCGGTTCACTGCTGGGCGGCAACAGTTTTCTGTACGAGTACGCCCCCTCTATTTATGATGGGATGGATGATGTCTCCGGCACAACAGGCATCGTTTTTATCACTCGTGCAGGACAGGAAGGCAGCGACAAGAAATATGATGCTTACACCGACGGTACTCCGCATTATCTCGCTTTAAGTTCCAACGAAAAAGAAGCTATCAAAATCGCAAAAGAAAAATGTGGCAGTGTCATTGTTGTTCTGGTATCTTCCGCACCGATGGAACTGACTCCCATCCAGAGTGGTGAATATGAAGCCGATGCAATTCTGTGGGTCGGTCATCCCGGCGAACGCGGTTTCGCAGAGCTGGCTGGAATCATGGACGGCAGCACCGTCCCTTCTGGACGTACTGTCGACATTTACCCCAGTGATTTCACGAAAGACCCTTCCTATCAGAATATCGGTTCTTTTTCTTATGATAACGCTCCTGTCATGATTGAAGGTTTTTCTTCCGGAAATGCACAGGAGAGTTCCCGCTATTTCACCGACTATCAGGAAGGCGTTTACGTTGGCTATCGCTACTATGAAACTGCTGATGTAATGGACGATGACTTTGTATATGGCGAGCTGGATGAAAACGGCGGTGTTGTGACTGCTGGTGCTGTCTGCTATCCCTTTGGATATGGCCTGAGCTATACCACTTTTGAACAGAGCATTACCGGCTATCATGACAGCGGCGACACCATTTCTGTTGATGTTACCGTGACGAACACCGGCTCTGTCTACTCTGGCAAAGATGTCGTTCAGCTTTATTACAACGCACCTTACACCGACCTTGACATTGAGAACAAGGTTGAAAAGCCCGTTGCAAACCTCATTGCATTTGATAAAACAAAAGAACTTGCACCCGGTGAATCCCAGACTCTCACTCTGAGCTTTGCCAAAGAAGACATGGCTTCTTACTGCTACACCCATGCAAATCCTGACGGAACGATTGGCTGCTATATGCTGGAAGCTGGCGATTACGAAATCACCCTGCGTAACAACAGCCATGACGTTCTGGATACCCGCATTACCACTTTGAACGATACCACTTGGTACGATGGTAGTGATGATGCTCACATTCGCAATCGTGATAAAGACGCACAGTCTACTCTCGATAACGACGGAAATCCGACTGGCGAAGCAATGGAAGGTGAATTCATCGCCGCAACGAACCAGTTCCAGACTTCCAGCGACTACATGAACAGCAACTCTATTATCCTTTCTCGTGCAGACTGGGCCGGCACGCAGCCGAAGATGGCAGAAGGCCGCACGAAGTCCCTGAATGCCGAATTCATTGATAAACTCGGCAAGGACACCACTTTTGAGGTTGAGACCGACCCCGTTTTCGGCAACGTCGAAGGCAGTCTGGTCTATCACGAAGATCAGCCTACTTCCAATCAGAAAAATGGTCTGACCCTTTCTTCGATGCGTGGCTTGGATTACAACGACCCCAAATGGGAGAGCTATCTTGACCAAATCGATTGGGAAGGCGACAAGGACAGCATCCTTCTTAATCACACTGGTGCCGCTTATACTCTGGGTGCAATTTCTTCCCTTGGCATTCCTTCCACCGTTCAGGAAGACGGTGCAAACGGTCTGAAAGTTCAGGGTTCTGACAACGGCTATGATATGTCGAAGTCTTCTTCCTTCCCCTTCGCACCTGTCATTGCCGCCACATGGAATGTCGACCTTCTGTATAATGTCGGCGCGGCATTCGGTCAGGAGTCCCTGCAAAACGGCGTGAACGGCTGGTACTGCCCTGCAATCAATCTGCATCGTTCTCCCTTCTCTGGCCGTGTGTTTGAGTATTACAGCGAAGACCCCATTCTTTCCGGCAAACTTGCCGCCGCCTGCATTTCCGGTGCTGGCGACCAAGGCATGGTCTGCTATCTGAAGCATTTTGCACTGAATGATACGGAAACGAATCGTAATCAGCTTTGCACCACATGGGCTACCGAGCAGACCATGCGCGATATCTACATGAAAGCCTTTGAGATTGCCGTTGAAGAAGCTCGTATGACGGTCAAATACACTGCCGATGAAAACGGTACTACCGCTACCCGTGTCATGCGTGCAACCACTGGCATTATGCCCGCACAGAACAGTGTTGGTGATTGCCTCGGTACTTGCAACTACAACTTGTTGAACAACGTCCTGCGCAAAGAGTGGGGCTTCCGTGGCATGGTTATCACCGATTACTGGATCTGGGGCGACAACAATCTCCGCGACCTCTGCATCCGTACTGGTTCTGATGCGTATCTCTGCATGTCCATGCCAGCAATGTGGAATCTGAATGATTACGACAGCGCAACCGCTCGTTGGGCAATGCGCAATGCTATCCACAACATTTCCTACGCCCTCGCAAACTCTAACGCCACGCAGGATTCTGCTCCGGGAACGACTTTCCGGATGTCCATTTCTCCGTGGAAAATCGCCGCTAATGCTGCAATCGTTGTGATTTGGGTTCTGGTCGTTGCTCTCATCGTCTTGATGGTTCGCCGCACCAAAGATGCAAAGCTTCATCCCGAAAACTACAAACCCCGCAAGCAGAAAAAAGTAAAAGCATAAACCCATAGGGGCGGCGGGCATACGCCCGCCCCCTTTTTTGATTGTCAGGAGAGACCCATGAAACACACAGATATCATCAACAGCCTGGATCTGGAACAGAAATGCGCCCTGCTGAGCGGCGGCACGGTGTTCACCACCCGGGCGCTGCCGGGCAAGGGCATCCCGGCCATTACCCTGTCGGACGGCCCCAACGGCGTGCGTAAGCAGGCGGGCGCAGCTGACCATCTGGGCCTGAACCCCAGTGTGCCCGCCACCTGCTTCCCCACCTCGGCCACCGTGGCCAACAGCTGGGACCCGGAGCTTGGCGAGGCTGTGGGCGCAGCCATGGGCGAGGAAGCAGCGGCACAGGGCGTGTCGGTGCTGCTGGGCCCCGGCCTGAACATCAAGCGCAGCCCCCTGTGCGGCCGCAACTTCGAGTATTTCTCGGAGGATCCCTACCTTGCCGGTAAGATGGCGGCGGCCTACGTTCGCGGCATCCAGAAAAACGGCATTGCCGCCTGCCCCAAGCACTTTGCCGTGAACAGTCAGGAGCTGCGCCGCATGGCCTCGGATTCCATCGTGGACGAGCGCACCCTGCGGGAAATTTACCTGACCGGCTTCGAGATGGTGGTCAAGGAGGCGCAGCCCAAGACCATCATGTCCGCCTATAACCTTGTCAACGGCACCTACGCCAACGAGAACGCCCACCTGCTCATGGATATCCTGCGCAGGGACTGGGGCTTTGACGGCGCAGTGGTCACCGACTGGGGCGGCAGCAACGACCACGCCTTGGGCGTAAAGAACGGTTCTACGCTGGAAATGCCCGCCCCCGGCGGGGACGCCATCCGGGAGCTGATGAAGGCAGTGCAGACCGGCAAGATCACCGAAGCGGACGTGGACGCCCGGCTGGAGGAGCTGCTGGAACTGGTGTTTACCACCAAGGCGGCGGTGGACGCCGCACCCGGCAAGTTCGATGCCGACGCCCACCACGCACTGGCACGCCGGGCTGCTGCCCAGAGCATCGTGCTGCTGAAGAACGAAAACAGCCTGCTGCCCCTTGCAAAGGGGGAAAAGGTGGCGGTCATCGGCGACTTTGCCCAGACGCCCCGCTATCAGGGTGCAGGTTCCAGCGCCGTCAACTCCATCAAGGTGGATTCCTTCTTGGACTGCCTTGCCGAGAGCGGCCTGAACAGCGTCGGCTACGCCAAGGGCTTTGACCGGCAGGGCAAGCCCGATGAGGCACTGAAAGCCGAGGCGGTGCGGCTGGCAAAGAACGCCAATGTGGTGCTGCTATGCATGGGTCTGGATGAAATCAAGGAGAGCGAGGGCATCGACCGCGCCGACATGAAGCTGGCAGAGAACCAGCTGGAACTGCTGGCAGCTGTGGCGGCGGCAAACCCCAACGTGGTGGTGCTGCTGAGTGCAGGCTCCTCGCTGGAAAGCGATTGGGTCAAGGACTGCAAGGCGCTGGTCTACGGCTGTCTGGGCGGTCAGGCCGGTGCAGGCGCACTGGTCGAGGTGCTCACCGGCGCGCAGAACCCCTGCGGTAAGCTGGCGGAGACTTGGGCGCGCAGCTACGCCGACACCCCCGCAAAAGCGCATTTCGGCGGTGACGGCCCCACTGTGGAGTACCGCGAGGGTCTGTATGTGGGCTACCGCTACTACGACACCGCCGGTGTGCCCACCGCCTTCCCCTTCGGCTACGGCCTGAGCTATACCAGCTTTGCATACAGTGACCTGAAAGCAGACGAAAAGGGCGTGACCCTGACTGTCACCAACACCGGCAGCTGTGCAGGTGCCGAGGTGGTGCAGCTGTATGTGGCAAAGCCGGATGCAAAAGTTTTCCGCCCCGTCAAGGAGCTGAAGGGCTTTGCCAAGGTGCAGCTGGAAGCCGGAGAGAGCAAGACCGTCACCATCCCGCTGGACGATAAGGCGTTCCGCTACTGGAACGTTGCCACCGACCGCTGGGAGGTGGAGGGCGGCAGCTATCAGCTGCTGGTGGGCGCTTCCAGCGCCGATATCCGTCTGACTGCCGCCGTTACGGTGGCGGGCACCGGCGCACCCGACCCCTACGCGGGCAAAAATCTGGAGCATTACCGCACCGCACAGGTGCAGAAGGTGCCGGACGCGGAGTTTGAAGCGCTGCTGGGGCACGCTATCCCGGAGAACAAGGTGCACATCGACCGCAACATGACGCTGGGCGAGATGGGGCACGGACGCAGCCCCATCGGCTGGCTGGCGGCTGCCGTGCTGGGCGCCCTGCTGCGCCGCAGCATCAAAAAGGGCAAGCCCGACCTGAACATCCTGTTCCAGTACAATATGCCTCTGCGTGCGCTGTCCAAAATGACCAACGGCGCTATCAGCATGGGCATGGTGGACGGCATCGTGATGGAGCTGCAGGGCTTCTGGATCATCGGTCTTGTGCGGGTGATCGTGGAGGCCGTGAAGAACCTCGTGCTGAACAGCCGCATGGAAGAGCGCTTGAAAAACAGCTGAAAGGAAGCAGGCTATGAATTTCTGGAATAACTTCGCGGCAAAGCACCCCGCCGCTGCCAAGTGGGTGCGCGAGGGCGGCCTGTTCGTCATCGTGTCCAACCTCATCACGGTGTTCAAGTACCTGCTGCTGCAGTTCCTGCCCAAGGCCTTTGCAAGCCTGCCGGTGGTGGATTTCGGCTGGCCGGGCATCGACATCACCCTGTTCGGCGAGACCTTCAAATGGAACATCCTCGGCTACGATGCCGCCCACGGCGGTCTGCCCTACTTCTGCGCCTACATGATCGCCATGGTCATCGGCGAGTGCATCAACTTCCCCATCCAGCGCAATTTTGTGTTCCGCAGCAAGGGCAATCTGGCAAAACAGATCGGCTGGTATGTGCTGGCCTTCTGCGTCATCACCTGCATCGTCAACTCCATCAACTGCATCTGGGTGGCGGTGGCAGGGCTGCTGGTACCGGACTTCATCTACAACATCGGCACTACCGTGCTCAACGGCGGCATCTCCATGGTGATCTTCTTCTTTGTGAATAAGATCATCTTCCCGGAGGGCGAAAAAGCCGCCAAATAATAAGCTATTCTCCTTCATTTTCTTCTCTTCATCATAAACCAGAAGGGCTGCTCCGTTCTCCGGGGCGGCCCTTTTGGTTTGGGGAGAGAACTTCCTCAGCCATCTTATTTTTGTTTTTCTGCACAAAATGTTCTGCGGGCAGGGTTTTCCTCTTGACAAGCGGGCAAATGTTTCGTACTATATTTAGTAGTATGGAATCAAAGACGCTGTACGCAGGTTTCAGTGTGACCCTGTACCCGTTTCAGGCAAAGCGTGCCTGTTTGATATAAAATGGAACCGTAAAGAGAAAAGCCGTATGCTTTTGCCCGTGCCGCCGGTTTTGGGCGGTGCGTATGGTTTTGGTGTCACTTTTTGCATTGAAAGCTCTTTCTATATCATTGCCCGTGTCCTGCTGCGCAGCGTCTCCTGCTTTTAATTTTGCATTGAATTGAAACAAAGGAGAGTGAACGCAATGACCGCGATCGGAGTGATCGTGGCCTTGATCGTTGCTGTTGTCGGCGTGGCTACGGGCTATTTTATTGGTTACAACAACCGTAAAAAGACTGCCGAAGCCCAGATCGGCAGCGCCGAGGCCGAGGCTACCCGGCTGGTGAACGAGGCGATCAAGACCGCCGACCAGAAGCGCAAGGAAGCGGTTCTGGAAGCAAAGGACGAGGCTTTCCGTCTGAAAGCCGAGGTCGATGCCCAGAAGGCAGAGGCCGACAAGGAGATCAAGCAGCGCCGTGCGGAGATCAGCCGTCAGGAGAACCGCATCGACCAAAAGGAGACAGCGCTGGACCGCAAGACCGAGGCGCTGGAAAAGAAGGAAGAAGAGCTGAAAAAGCGCGCTGCCGAGGCCGAGGAGCGTCTGGCAGAGATCGACGCTCTGCGCGCCAAGGAGATGGAGCGTCTGGAAACGCTGGCAGGCCTGAGCCAAGAGGACGCCCGCGAGGTGCTGCTGCATAAGGTGGACGAGGAGCTGACCCACGAAAAGGCTGTGCGCGTTGCCGCCTACGAGACCGACCTGAAGGAAAACTGCGATAACATCGCCCGCAACCTCATCGGACAGGCCGTCAGCCGCTGCGCTGCCGACCATTGCAGCGAGACCACCGTCAGCGTGGTGCCGCTGCCCAGCGATGAGATGAAGGGCCGCATCATCGGCCGCGAGGGCCGCAACATCCGCGCACTGGAGACCGCTACCGGCGTGGATCTGATCATCGACGATACCCCGGAGGCCATTACCCTGTCCTCCTTCGACCAGACCCGCCGCGAGGTGGCCCGCATGACGCTGGAGCGCCTGATCGGCGATGGCCGTATCCACCCCGCCCGCATCGAGGAGACGGTGGAAAAGTGCCGCCACGATCTGGAACTGCAGATGAAGCGCGAGGGCGAGCGTGCGGTGATGGAGCTGGGCATCCACGGCCTGCACCCCGACCTGATCAAGCTGATCGGTCGGCTGAAGTACCGCACCAGCTTTGGCCAGAACGCCCTGACCCACAGCATGGAAGTGGCTTGGGTGGCCGGTCTGCTGGCAGGCGAGATGGGCGTGAACGTTACCATGGCACGCCGCGCCGGTCTGCTGCATGATATCGGCAAGGCACTGGATCACGAGATCGAGGGCAGCCACGTCCAGATCGGCGTGGACATCTGCCGCAAGTACAAGGAGAACACCCAGATCATCCACGCCATTGAGGCACACCACGGCGACGTGGAACCCAAGACCCCGCTGGCCTTCATCATTCAGGCTGCCGACGCCATCAGCGCCGCCCGCCCGGGTGCCCGCCGCGAGAACGTGGAAAGCTACGTCAAGCGTCTGGAAAATCTGGAGGAGATCTCCTCCAGCTTCGAGGGCGTGGAGCAGGCCTTTGCCGTACAGGCAGGCCGCGAGGTGCGCATTCTGGTCAAGCCCGACGTCATCAGCGACGATCAGGTCATCCTGCTGGCACGCGCTATCGCCAAAAAGATCGAGGATACGCTGGATTACCCCGGCCAGATCAAGGTCAACGTCATCCGCGAGAGCCGCGCTGTGGAGTACGCAAAATAAAGCTTTTTCCGCAGGCTGCCGTGCTTTTTGCACGGCAGCCTGTTTTTTTGCGCCAAAACGATTGCATTTCCTGTTAAAAAAAGGTATCATGGATGCAGAAGAAAGCAAAAAGAACTGCGTCCGTGCGGACGCAGACCCGCAACGACCCCGGAACGGAAAGGAGCATCGTTCTATGAAAAACTGGAAGAAATTACTGGCCTGCCTGCTGGTCGGCTTGATGGCACTGACCGTGTTCACCGCCTGCGATGCCAGCGTTGGCGCACCGATGAGCCCCAAGCGCTCGGACGCCGAAAGCGAAAGCGTAAAGAAGCTGTGCACCAAACTCGGCGTGACCTACAACGCAGAACTGAGCGAAAAAGCTTACAGCATTGCGAACTGGGTCGCCGGCACCTCGGTGTCCTGCGACACCAACGACAATAAGACTGAACTTTACCGCGTTGGCAATGCAAATGACATTACTAAAACCAGCCTGTTGCAGCACAAATATGCCACTGCATTTGAAAGCATGGGTATGGGCATTTATGGTTCGGATGAAGATTTTGTCCCGGGCTTTTACATTGACACGGATCTGGATTCCAGAAAAGACTATATCCGCTTTACCCTGCCGAAGGTCGACATTTATCCCGAAGCTATGACCAAGGCCGCCGTCGGTAAGACCCAACTGGGCGTTGCCTATGTGGTAAAGGACGGCGTAAGCTACGCCGTGGTGCTGTTTGGGTGAATTTCATTACAACAAACAAAGCAGCCGCTGCACGAGAAAGTGCAGCGGCTGCTTTGTTTGTGCTGGGATACGATCAGCCCTTCAGGAAAGCCGGCAGGGGCTTGCCCTCCTTGAGCCACTGGTGATACTCGGCGGTGGCGGCAAATTCCACGTCACCGGCAGAGTTCAGCGCAGTTTCCACCGAGTCCTGCACCACGCCGATGATGAAGCCCACGCCCACCATCTGCATGGCGATGTCGTTGGAGATGCCAAACAGCGAGCAGGCCATGGGGATCAGCAGCAGGGAGCCGCCGGCCACGCCGGAAGCGCCGCAGGCGCCCAAAGCGCTCATGGCGCTCAGCACGATGGCGGCGGGCAAAGACACCTGAATGCCCAGCGTATTGGCCGCTGCCAGCGTCATGATGGTAATGGTGATGGCGGCACCGTCCATGTTGATGGTAGCGCCCAGCGGGATGGATACGGAATACATATCCTTGTCCAGACCCAGCTTTTCACACAGGGACATATTCACAGGGATGTTGGCGGCAGAGCTGCGGGTGAAAAAGGCGGTCAGGCCGGACTCCTTCAGGCAGCGGAATACCAGCGGATACGGGTTGCGGCGCAGGTAGATGAACATGATAAAGGGGGAAACGATCAGCGCCATGAACAGCATGGTGCCCACCAGCAGCGCCAGCAGCTTGCCGTACTGGGTAAAGATGGCCAGACCGTTGCCGGAAACGTTGGTGTACACCAGACCCATGATGCCGAAGGGGGCCAGATTGATGATCCAGCGCACGATCTGAGAAACGGCATCGGCGGTGTTTGCCAGAAAGACCTTGGTGCTCTCTGCGCCGATCTTCTTCATGGCAATGCCGAACATACAGGCCCAGAACAGAATGCCGATGTAGTTGCCGTTCATCAGGGCGCTGACGGGGTTGGCCACAAAGTTGGTCAGCAGGGTGCTCAGCACCTCACCCAAGCCCTGCGGGATCACATCGGACTGTGCCGCATCGGCCAGTACCACCGTGACCGGGAACATAAAGCTGGTGATGACCGCAATGGCTGCCGCCAGAAAGGTGGTGAGCATATACAGCCAGATCACGGTGCCAAAGCGGCGGTCCAGCTTGGACGAGCCCTGTGCCAGCGCGCTTGCCACAATGACGAACACCAGCACCGGGGCAATGCCCTTCAGCGCACCGACGAACAGGCTGCCCAGCTCGCCGACCCAACCTGCGCCCGGCGCAACAAGCGCCAGCACCGAACCGACTGCCAGGCCGATCAGGATGCGCAGGATCAGGCTAGTCTGGTTGTATTTTGCTACAACCGCTTTCAAGGTTTTCATATCGTAACACTCCTCTTACGCTGTACGCCTATCGCGTACATTTTCCTGTTTCTTGTGCGAGAACAGTTGTCATTATAGCATATACGGCAAAAAAGAGGAAGTGTTTTCGGCTATTTTGCAGCCCAAAACGGCGTTTTTTGTAAATGTTTGCAAAACTGCCCTGAAAACTGTACTTGTATAAAATACAGTTTTGCGGTTTTGACGAGGAACAGAACCCTCTCAGGGAAGTATCCCTTCGGTCTGCATCCCCGGCTCCCCCGCCATACCGAATTTACATATAATGCAACTTTTACTTGCCAAACTATTGTCTTTTTCTGGAAAGTATTGTATACTCGTCTTGTTCAATGCAAGTGTTACTTGCCAAAATATCAGAATATTTGAAAAGAAACACTTGTCAATACAGACGAGAAAGAGAGGACACCCCTATGAACGAGACCGTAACCAAGCGCTTTCTGCTTTACTTCCGCCTGATGCTGCTGGTCTGGATCCTGATCGCAAACGCCATCATCCACCTGACCGGCATGGAGTACAGCTGGCTGATCTTCCTGAGCAATATCATGATGTTCACGCTGGAGGGCGATGTGAAGGATCGCCTTGTCACTGTGGAGCTGGGCGGCCTTGTGGGTCTGGTGCTCACTGTGGCGGCGCTGCTGTCCATCAGTGCCCTGACCCCTGTTCTGGGCGATTTCCTCGGCTTTATCCTGCCGCTGGCCGTGGTGCTGTTCATCCTCATCATCCTGCACCCCTACGCACCCAAGGTGCTGAACAACGTGGGCTTTGCCTACCTGACCGTGGCCTGCATTGATATCCCCGCCCTGACCGCCCATCTGCCGCAGTTCTTTATCACCTTCATCGTGGGCTCTGTGCTCTTTAACGGTGTCTGCGTGCTGCTGATGAAGCCCGCTAAGGCGCTGGCTGTGCGCAGCGCGGAGAAACAGAACGCATAAAAAAGTATATTTCTGCCGCTATCCCTTGATTTTTTTGTTCCGGCGTGCTACAATCAGCGTAGTTTCATCCTGTCCAAAACATTGATGCGGACAAACTGAAGCCCCGCTTTTCATGCCGCAGAGAGGGCTGCCCCGGGTTTCCGGGTGCTGCAAGCAGCCTGCCATGACCCCGGCTTCTACCACCGCAGAGTGCAGAGGCGAACCTCTGCCGGGCGTGCCCGTTACAGCACTGCGAGGGGCGCGTTTCCCCGCCGGGGAGCGCGCAATTCGGGTGGAACCGTGGAACGCAGACATTTGATCGGCGCTTCATCCCGTGAGTTTTACGGGGTGAAGCGCTTTTTGTTTTTGTTCAACACCACATTGTCAAAGGAGAATCTGCTATGAAGATCATCTACAAGGACGGTCATGTGGACGAGTGCCCGCAGGATCAGGAGCTGCACGTTATCCGTCACACCGCTGCTCACGTTATGGCACAGGCCATCAAGCGCCTGTATCCGCAGGCTGATTTTGCCTTCGGCCCTGCCACCGAGAACGGCTTCTACTACGACGTCGATCTGGGCGACCAGAAACTGAGCGACGAGGATCTGGCCAACATCGAAAAAGAGATGCGCAAGATCGTCAAGGAGAACCTGCCCATCAAGCCCTTCATCCTGCCCCGTGCCGAGGCTGAAAAGCTGATGGAGGAGCGTCAGGAGCACTACAAGGTCGAGCACATGGCTGATCTGGCCGATGAGACCGAGTTCAGCTTCTTCCAGCAGGGCGAGTACGTGGATATGTGCATCGGACCCCACCTGACCTACACCAAGGCACTGAAGGCTTTCAAGATCACCCAACAGTCCGGCGCATACTGGAAGAACGACAAGGAAAACAAGATGCTGACCCGTATCAACGGCGTGGCTTTCCGCAATCAGGAGGAGCTGGACGCATGGGAGAAGGAGCAGCAGGAGGCCCGTGAGCGCGATCACCGCAAGATCGGCAAGGAGATGGGCCTGTTCATGACCGACGATCTGGTGGGCCGCGGCCTGCCCATGTTCCTGCCCGCAGGCTACACCGTCTGGCAGGAGCTGGAGAACTATATCAAGGAGAAGGAGCGTGCACGCGGCTACCTGCACGTTATGACTCCCTGCATCGGCACTGTGAACCTGTATAAGACCTCCGGTCACTGGGATCACTACCGTGAGAACATGTTCCCCGCCATGGAGATGGAGGGCGAAAGCTATGTTCTGCGCCCGATGAACTGCCCCCACCACATGATGATCTACGCAAATCGTCCCCACTCCTACCGTGATCTGCCCATGCGCATCGGTGAGATCGCCCACGATTTCCGCTACGAGTCCTCCGGCACCCTGAAGGGCATCGAGCGCGGCCGTCACTTCTGCCAGAACGACGCCCACCTGTTCTGCACCCCGGAGCAGATCAAGAGCGAGGTCGCAGACGTGTGCAACCTGATCTTTGAGGTGTACAAGGACTTCAACATTACCGATTACCGCTGCGTGCTGAGCCTGCGTGATCCCGCCGATAAGAAGAAATACCACGACGATGATGCCATGTGGAACCATGCAGAGCAGGCCCTGCGCGAAGTGCTGACCGAGCTGGGCATCCACTTCACCGAGGAGATCGGCGAGGCTGCCTTCTACGGCCCGAAGCTGGACGTCAACGTCAAGCCCGCCGTCGGCGCCGAGTACACGCTGTCCACCTGCCAGCTGGACTTCTGCCTGCCCGCCAAGTTCCACCTGACCTACGTGGACAAGGACGGCAGCGAAAAGACCCCCGTCGTGCTGCATCGCGCGATCCTCGGCTCTCTGGACCGCTTCATGGCTTACCTGATCGAGGAGACGAAGGGCCGTTTCCCGACCTGGCTGGCCCCGACGCAGGTCAAGGTCCTGCCCGTCAGCGAAAAGACGCTGGACTACGCGAAGGACGTCACCGCCAAGCTGCAGGCCGCCGGTGTCCGCGTTGTGCTGGATGAGTCCAACGAGAAGATCGGCTACAAGATCCGCCAGGCCCAGCAGGTTGACCGCGTGCCCTATATGCTGGTTCTGGGCGCAAAAGAGGTCGAGGCCAACAGCATCAGCGTCCGTGACCGCAAGGGCGAAACCACCACGATGGATCTGGATGCTTTCATCAACCAGGTCGTGGACGAGATCAAGACCCGCAAGAATAACGGTTAATTCCCGATAAAATAACTACCGCCGTCAGGGAACTGACGGCGGTAGTTTTATTTTTCCCTTCGTGCTTTTCTGCGATACTCCGTCGGGCCGCAGCCGTAGACCTGGCGGAAGGCGCGGGCAAAGTAGCTCGCGTCCTGAAAACCGCACTGCATCGCGATTTCCGTCACCTGCAGTCCCGTGCCGCACAGCAGCTCCGCCGCGCGCTGGGCGCGTTGGTCGCGCAGATACTGATTCGGTGTCGTGCCGATCATATCGTGGAAGCACCGCAGACACTCGCTGGGGCTGATGGACGCACTGGACGCGACCTGTTCGACCGAGATGTCCTCGGCGTAATGCTCTTGGATAAATTGCAGCATCGTCTTGATGCGGTCGGCGTTGCGCAGTGCCTTTTTCGGCATGGCCTGCACCGCCGGAGCGTGGCTGACCAGCTGGAAGATCATCTCCGACAGCGCCGCGCGGGTCTTGAACTCGTAGCCGGGGATCTCGTTCACCACCGCGCGGAACGCCCGCTCCATGTCCTCGATGGCCTCGTTCTGCCAGTCCACCGTGGGGCGCAGCACGGCGCAGGGACGGCTGGGGTCGGTCAGCAGCGGCTGCAGATATTTCTGCCAGAACACGCTGTCCGGGTTGCCGCCCACCAGCCGTGGGTGGAACACCATGCTGTGCAGGTGGCAGCTGCCCGCATTCAGCGGCCAGTCGCCGTGCAACACCCCTGCGTTGATGAACAGCCCCTCGCCCTTTCCCAAGCGGAATTTCTCGCCGCCTGCCGTCGCCAAGATCATGCCCTCGCTGACGACCAGTACCTCCAATTCCTCGTGCCAGTGCCACGGCACGGGCTCGGCCTGCAAATCGTCGTGATAACAGGCGATGGGGAAGGCGGCGGTGCCATGCTCCATCAGCTCCCGCGCCGAATCGTCCACGGTCGTTCTGCACAGCGACAGTGCCATTTCTTGCTCGCCTCCGTTTTTGGTGAAATTGTACCGAGATTTTGCGGAATTAGTGCCTGTATATTCCGCAATTTGATGATATAATCATAATATCACAACTACAGAAAGTCAAGAGGTTTTTCGTATGGTATCTTTGCTTTTGCCGGTCATCTATCTGGCGTTCATCAGCCTGGGCCT
>OIDT01000299.1_pt1 | contig 43281 bp, 29 predicted proteins | sample 1581601 | NCBI WGS metagenome assembly OIDT01 (sample SAMEA3882515, study PRJEB24775) | human gut metagenome | biome: human-associated habitat; feature: intestine environment; material: feces | place: Netherlands | collected 2009/2010 | reverse complement strand
GGGCTTAGGCGTTGCTGCGGCGGCGCTTGAGCGCGATGCCGGCGCCGGCGAGGGCGACCGCGGCGAAGGCGGTGCCGCCGATGAGCATCAGCGAGTCGTCGCCGGTCTGCACCAGCTTATCGGAGCTGGAACCGGGCTTCTGGCCCTGCGTCTCCCCGGAACCGCCGGGCTTGATCGGCTCGGCAGGGGTGAGCGGCGTCAAAGGTGTGCTCGGCTTGACAGGCTCGCTCGGCAGGATCGGAACCATGTCAGACGTCTCGCGCTCCTGAGCGCAGGCAACGGCAGACTCGAGCGCGGCACGCACCTTGTACACATCACCGTAGGTGAGAGTGTAGGAGCCAGCCTCGACGTCGGCATCGATGGTGGCAATCGTCTTGCGAGCGGCCTTGAGAGCGTCCTCGACCTTGGCAAGGGACTCGGAGGTGAAGTACTTGCCGTTGTCCACGATTGCCTGGGCGCGGCCAGCCATCATGCAGAGCAGGTCGTACTCGTACGGCTGGTACTTCTTGGCAGGCTCGGGAACCTTCTTGCCGAAGACCTTCAGCTCGACAACGTGGTTGTCGCCACCCTTTGCGTCCACCTTGCTATTGCCATACAGACGGACATAGCGGGCGCGAACGGACTTTTCACCAGAGCGCTCATCAGCGGAGCCGAAAAGCAGCTTACCGTCCTTCGACTCGACATACAGGTCCTCCGTAGGCTTGACACCCAGGTTATAGAGGTCCTTCGTCTTATCCTCAGCGCTGTAGTAGAGCACCTTCGACGCATCGGCCGGGAACTTGGGGTCGTTAGACACGACCAGAGCGGTCGTGTCGTACGTGCGGGTGTCGCCATAATAACGCCACAGCTGGACACCGGCGATGTCGCACTCACAACCCAGATCAACGGTCATGTACGCCGGCTTGTTCTGGCCGTCCTTGCCAAAAATAGCGTAATGGGCAGTACCGATAGAGCCATCCACCGCATTGCTCAACGGGGAGCCGGCATTGGTCGCGTCGCCAGCAGCGCCCACGAAGGCAGCGGAAACGTTCTTGCCCTGGGCAAGATTCTCGAACTTGGGCTCGGGAACCTCGGGCTGCTTGGGCAGCAGCTGGTTGTAGCCATCGATCAGCTTGGCGAACGCATCGACCTGAGCGTCGCCCTGGGCGGCCTCAGCAGCGGCAATCAGCTGATCCATGCCAGCGGCGGCCCAGCTATCGGCCGTCACGGCACCCTGGATGCCCTTAGCGCGGGCGATGAGGCTCGCCAGCGGCGCGCCAGTAACCTCGTCGTAACCAAGTGCACGGTCATACACGACAACATTGGAGATCTTCTCGGCAGCGGCCTTGTCGATCTTAATAGTGTCCTTGGCGACCGTGTAGTCAACGTTCTTCTTGTCGAACGAAGAGCCGGCGATCTCGCCATTGACGTACAGCTTCATCATGCCGTTGTTCTCACGAGCCACGGAGACGGAGGCCAGGTTGGGAACCACAACGTCAGAGACAGCAGTGACGCCGTTCATGGTGAAGACGGCCTTGCCCTCGCCGTTGATGGAGATGCTCCACTGGCTGCCCTGGGACAGGATGGTCTTACCGGCAACCGGGTTCACCACAGTCACCTCGGCGGAGAAGCCATCGGAGCCCTCAACGCTTGCGGCCTTGCGGGAGATGGTGGTGCACTCGGGCTCGGAGACGGTAGCGATAATACCACCGGTGTAGCCGGTGCGAGCGATGGAACCCTCGAGCTTGTTGCCGGCAGCGTCGGCACCAGCGATAGCCTTGACCTCGATCTTGACGTTGTCGCCGTAAGGAGCGGGCAGCGTGATATCGAAGGTCTTGAGGTCGGCGTAGGCCTTGACGGCGTTGTCGGCCAGCTCGACCTTCTTGCCGTTCACGAATACCTCGAACTTGGCACCGGACACATGCTCAGAAGCCTGAACGCGCAGGGTGGTGTTGTTCTCGGTGTAGAGCTTGGACAGGATGGGGGCGGCGGTGTCGCCATCCTTGGAGAGGTGCCAGATCTGGACCTCGCCAGGCTGGAGGGTCATCTCGATGGTCTGACCATGCTTCACGGTCTTGGGAGCCTCAGCGGCAGCCTTGTCTCCCTCGGTGTAGACATGGTCGAGCACGACATGATAGGAACCATCGGACTTGCAACCAATGCCGGAATCGAGCTTAAAGCTGATCTTCTTGGCGGTAGCGGCAGGGTTGCGCATGGAGATGATGCCCTCGTCGCCGGCGTTATTGAAGCCAGCGAAACCGTAAGCATCCTGTTCGCCCGCCTTGCCAGAGGTGCCGCTTGCCAGCGTTGCCGTGGAGGAGGGGTTGCCACCGACCCACTTGGCGTTGCGCAGCATATCGAAGTTCTCTTCCTCCCACTTGAGGAAGTCTGCGTTGATGAGGTACTTCTCGTCGTTGAAGATCGAGTCGGAGTAGTAGAGCTCCCAGAACGCGGTACCACGAGTGCCCATCATGTACAGGTAGTTGCGGAACTGCTCACCGTCCATGGAGTCGGCGGTGATACCCGTGCCCTCCTTACCGAAGATCGGGTCGTGGTTGTAGATGTTGGCCATCGGGAACTGGAAGTCGTGATTCTTCACGAAGTCATAGTACGCGCCGTCACGATAGGTGAGCATGGCGTTCATCTTGTCGTCGATCACGCCATTGGTGCGCTCGCCACGGTCGGCGGTGCACTGCATCCACACGGAGTTGGACCACTGCAGGAACCACGGAGACGGGTTCACATAGCAGGTAAGGGAGATCCAGAGCTTGTTGATCTGCTCCTCATCAGCGGTCTTCCAGACCTCGTCGAACAGGTCAATCCACTTCTCCCACAAATCGGTGGAGTGATAGTAGCCGTTGGGGCCGCCGAACATGTGCTGATGGTTCTCATCGTAACCAACCACGCCGTCGCCCGAATTGAAAGCGCCGTACTGGCCGCTATCGGCAAAACCGTCCCACTTCCAGTAGTTAACGCCATAATCCTGCATCCACTTGACGGCCATGTCCTTGAACTTGGTCACGTAGCGCTGGTCGGCGACATCGATGGAGCCACCGGCAGCAGAGCCATTTCCGGCATCGGCGATGATGCCGGCCAGGTTGCCCTGGTAGTTGTAGCCGCCACGCGGGCCGATCCACACGCCAAAGTCAGAGCCGAGCTTCTGAACAAGGTTGGACGACGGGGTCAGGCCATCGGGGAACTTGTTGTTGAACTGCCAGAAGCCCTCGTGGTTCACGCCGTCCTTGCCGTCAACGGAGCCGTTGCGGCGAAGATCGTCGCCGGTCAGATACTGATCGGCGCTCTGGCGGTACTGGTTCCAGCCGTCGTCCACAACGTAAGACTCGATCGGACGGACACCCGTCTCGTTGAGATGCTTATCAACCGCAAGGAAAGACTCAATGATGTTCTGGTCATCGATGAACATCATGTTGTCGAACCAGGAGTTGTACTGGATTCGGAAGTCCGAAGGCTTGGAAATCTGGTTGATGTAATTAAAGAAGTCCGCCTGGACAACGTTCATATCAGAACCGTCGGAGTGGGAGGCGCCGACTACGGTCTGCCAAGAAACGTACTTGCCATCCTTGGTCAGCTGATTATCACGCTCGAAGTCGGCAAAGTTCTTGCCGGTCCAGTAGCGGGAGCGGCCGACCTTGGCATCGCTGTCGCCAGAGACGATCTGGGTGTCCGTCTCGGGGAACTCGGAACCGAAGAACATGCCCTCAGCATAGAACGGCTGGCCAAGGATGGACTTCTCCATATCCATGGCAACCACGCCGCCCTTGTTGGTCGGGATGGTCCAGGTGTTCTTGGCGTCCTTGACGTTCAGGTGCTCACCGTCGATATAGTTGAAGCGCTGGGTCTTGTCGGAAGACTCGATCTCCAGCCACTTGCGCATATAGTGATCGCCGTCGAACATGGCAACCTTCTGCGCGACGGTCACCGTAGAGGCACCGAACTGCTTGGGCTCGAAGTTGAAAGTCACGAGCTTGCCGGACTTGGCCTTGTCGTTCAGAGTCACATTCGTGTCTTTGACAACGGGCTCGCCCTTGAGCTCAAGATCAGACGCCTTCAGGACGGGACGCTCGGCATCGACGCCGGGGGTCGACGTGAACTCTTCAGCAAAGAGATCGATCTCGGAGCCGGCGGCAAAACTACCACCCTGACCCTTGGTCACGCGGATACCCACATACTGTTTATCGCAGGATTGCTTGAGGCCAAAGTAGAGCCACTTGGCGCCCGGCTGATCACCATACACACCGTCGTAGCTGACCTTAAACGTGGTTTTACCCGCGGCATTCTCGAGCTTGTTGGACTCGCTGAACAGGCCATCCTTCTTGTCGGAGGCATAGACCTCGAACTCCTGCCAGTTGCCGTTGGTGGAAGTCGAACGAGCCACATAGCCGAGGGTCTTAAAAGAGCCGCCCTTGGCACCACGGTTCAGCGTGATATCGACCGGGAGCTGCTTAGTGGTGCCCTCACCATTTTTGTCGTAGCGAGAATGCCAGTACGTATTGAGGTTGCCATCGACCAGGGCGTCTTTACCCTGACCGTCGCCATTCTGAACAGAGGTGACGTCGACGGTCCACTTGGCGGCACCCTTGTCCGCGCGAACGATGACGCTTTTCTTGTCAGACGTCAGAACATCAATCTCGGCGATATTGGCAGCCTTGTTCTTGTTCTCAGGCTGCCAATGATGGCTGGCGGTTGCGGTCAAGCGAACCTTTGACGCAGTCGTATCGGCGCCAAGGTCAATTTCCTGCTTGCCGGACTGGTTGGCCGGCTTGAGCTCCTGCTCCTTGATGAGCTTCCAGCCCTGGCCGTCAGCGTTGGGAGCCTCGACCTTGATCTTGGTAATGCAGCCCGTGCACTCATAGCTGCTGCCATTGACTCGAGGAGTGTACTCAAGATAGCGGAACGTCTTGTTACCGTGGAAATTCAGCTCAAACCACGGCTGAACACCATTTGCCTGCTCAGTAGACGCCCAGTAGGTATTTACATCGCCGTCGATAGCATTCGAAGGGTCGGCGGGCTCAGAGGCATTCTTATCAATCGCCTCAACCGTGGTGAGCCCGGCGCCGGCACCGGGTTTAACGCTCGTAAGGGGCTTCTCAGGCTCAACGCGGTCAGCGTTGACGAGGCCCTCGATATAGAACTCCTCGGAACCCTCCGCAGGAGTCAGCTCGGTCTTACCTAGCTTATTCTCAATCTTTCCGGTTTTGAGACCCCCCCCCTCACGTCAAACGTACGGGAGATGGCGTTGTTGCCAATGGTGATGGAGCCATCCTTCTGTGAGACCACAACCTTGCCGTTCCCCGCATCGGCAATAGCCGGAACGGAGAAACCAAGGCCGGCCACGAGGGACGACGCGATCACCGCGGTTGCAAACAAACGCTTACTCATCTGCACCTCCTTCTCATTGGTGAGGGCCAGCGGGGCCGGGCGGCCCATTTGAACAGAGCCCTCGATTACAAAACTTAACGAGCTTATAAGATTTCACTTTTTTCCTTTGGGACTAATGGGTTATTCAACTGCGAACGGTCGTAATTTGCCCATGAACGGTCACGATTGGTTCGTACCAGATACCAGTTAAACCACGCTTAGCTCTGCTTATTACTACTTGACATCTTGTTACTACCAGTTTGCTATCTTTCAGATTGCAATCAATAAGATCTTCTGATACTGCCAACAAAACAGGCCCAGTGAGGATCTCCAGAACATCGGGGTCGCGCAGCGTTGCAAACTGGGCACATTAAAAATAAAAAAGGGTGCACCCGTTTCATCGGATGCACCCCAACCACGTCGTCAGTCTCGCGCTCGCGACAGCGCCCCCTACAGCACGGTCATGCTGAAGGAGAAGTCGCAGGTCTCGCCCGGAGCGATAACGGTAACGTTGCGCTTGTGCTCAAACACGTCATCCTCGCTGGTGAGCGTGGCGTGACCGGTCCAGGGCTCGAGCGCGATGAACGGGGAGTTGCCCTGGCACGCGGACCAGATGCCGATGTACTTGAAATCCGCGAAGTCGATGCGCACGCCGCGACCGCTCTTGGTTCCGCGCAGGGTTAACGTGCCTCCCGGGACGTCCGTGAGCATGACGGCATCGCGGGAGAACAGCTCGCGGGTGACGGGGAGAACGTCCACGTTCTCAACCGGGACGGTTGTCTCGTCGAACGTGAGCAGGCCACCCTCGGCGATAGTGGGGGCAACGCAGGTCCACGGCTCGGAGAACTCGATCACGTAATCTTCGAACGCCTCGTCCTTGGCGCCGGGCGCGGGGACGTTGAACGCAGGGTGGCCACCCACGGAGAAGGGCATAGCGGCGGCACCCGTGTTGGTAACGGAGAAGGTCTGGGTGAGCGTCGCCTCGCCCGTGATGGCGTAGGTCATGTTGAGCTTGAACTCGTACGGATACGCCTCGAGCGTCTCGGGCGAGCTGGTGAACTCGAAGGTCACCGCAGAGCCATCCTCGGCCACCCCGGCGACGCGGTGCTCGTTGATGCGGGCGAGACCGTGGCGCGGCATGCGGCATGTGCCCTGGGCGCTCTCGGCCTCATCGCCGCGCAGGGAGCCAACGATGGGGAACAACACAGGGGCGTGCTTGCCCCAAAACGTCGGGTCCGCCTGCCACAGATACTCGCGGCCATCGAGCGCGAGACTCGTGAGCTCGGCGCCCTTGGAGCTGATGGTGGCGGAAAGACCGCCCTTGGAGATGGTCGTGTTCGACATGGCGAAACCTTTCGGACGAAGATGGAGGCGCACCGGGCGCCCATGGTGAACGGCGCTTGCGACGCCATTGCACACCCCATTATCCCCCGTTTGGCCCTGTCGTGCGACAGGCACATTAACGTTCGGTTCCATATTGTTCGGTACCTTGACTATCATGCCGGGCACTCGTACCCTCGAGTGGACGAATTCGAGAGTAGGAGGAACAGACATGGAAACACCCACGCCCAGCGCGATCTGCCGGGCCATGAGCAGCATCGAGACACCCGAGGCACAGCAGGACGAGACGATCATGCGCGCCAAGCGCATTCTCAGGGGGCTCGGCTTCTGCGGCCACTACATGCATTTCCACGGCGGCGGCCGATCCGGCCAGATCCCCATCCTATGCATGCTCGACCGCTGCGGGGGGACGCTCTCCCAACAGGAGCTCGGCATGCGCTTTGAGATCAAGCCCGGTTCGCTCTCCGAGATCCTCTCCAAGATGGAGACCGCCGGCCTGATCGAGCGCACGCGCGACACCAAGGACCGTCGCCAGCTGTTCGTCCACCTCACTGACGAGGGCACGCGCCTCGCCCACCTCGAACACGAGAAGCGCGACCGCTTCCGCCGCAGCGCCTTCGCCGCTCTAACCGTCGAGGAACAGGAGCAGCTCGCCGAGATGCTCGAGAAGATCCGCGTCACCTGGGAGGAACTTGATGATTAAAACCCTCGTGTCATCCGTTCGCGATTACAAGCTGCCGTCCATTGCCACACCGATCCTGGTGCTGTGCGAGGTCGCCTGCGAAATGGCGATTCCCTTCGTCACGGCCAACCTCATCGACACCATCAAAGACGGCGCGCAGATCGCACAGATCATGCCCACGGCCGGCGTGCTCGTGGGCCTCGCGCTCGTCTCGCTCATCTTCGGTGCGGCGGCGGGCGTCACCTGCAGCTACGCAAGCTGCGGTTTTGCCAAGAACCTGCGCCACGACCTGTTCTACAAGATCCAGACGTTCTCGTTCGCCAACATCGACCGCTTCTCGAGCTCGTCGCTCGTGACGCGCCTCACCACCGACGTCACCAACGTGCAGCAGGCGTTCATGCTCATCATCCGCATCGCCGTCCGCGCGCCGCTCGTCTTGGTATTCGCCTTTGCCATGGCCTACGCCATGGGCGGCTACATCTCCTTTGTCTACCTGGCCATGATCCCGCTGCTCGGCTGCGGTCTGGGATTCATCATCCACAGGGTCGGGCCGATCTTCACCCGCGTGTTCCGCAAGTACGACGCGCTCAACGAGTCGGTCGAGGAGAACGTGACCGGCATGCGCGTGGTCAAGAGCTACGTGCGTGAGAACTATGAGAAGGAGAAGTTCGCCCGCGCCGCCGAGGACGTCCGCACCGACTTCACCCGCGCCGAGAAGCTGCTCGCCCTCAACAACCCGATGATGAACCTGTGCGTCAACGGTGCCTTCGTCGTCATCATCTACCTGGGTTCCAAGCTCATCATCACCAGCCAGGGCACTCTGTTCGACGTGGGCCAGCTCTCCTCCACCTTCACCTACGGATTCCAGATCCTCATGAGCCTCATGCAGCTCTCCATGATCTTCGTGATGGTCACCATGTCCGAGGAGAGCGCGAACCGTATCGTCGAGGTGCTGAACGCCGAGCCCACCATCACGAACCCCGCCGAGGCCGCACACGAGGTCGCGGACGGCTCGATCGACTTCGACCATGTGAGCTTCAAGTACTCCGAGCACGCCGAGCGCCAGGCACTCGACGACATCGACCTGCATATCGCAAGCGGCGAGACCGTCGGCATCATCGGCGGGACCGGTTCCGCCAAGTCCACGCTCGTGAACCTCATCGCACGCCTGTACGACGCGACCGAGGGCACCGTGCGCGTGGGCGGGCGCGATGTGCGCTCTTACGACCTCGATGCGCTGCGCCACGAGGTGGCCATGGTGCTGCAGAAAAACGTCCTGTTCAGCGGCACTATCGCGGAGAACCTGCGCTGGGGCGACGAGAACGCCACCGATGAGGAGGTCCGCGAGGCGGCCCATCTGGCCTGCGCCGACGAGTTCATCGACGGCTTCCCAAAGGGCTACGACACATGGATCGAACAGGGCGGCTCCAACGTCTCGGGCGGTCAGAAGCAGCGCCTGTGCATCGCGCGAGCCCTGCTGCGCCGTCCCAAGATCTTGATCTTGGACGACTCCACGAGCGCCGTGGATACCAAGACCGATGCCAAGATCCGCGCGGGCCTCGCCGCCTACCTGCCCGAGACCACCAAGCTCATCATCGCCCAGCGCATCGCCTCCGTGCAGGACGCCGACCGCATCATCGTGATGGAGGGCGGCCGCATTGCCGCAATGGGCACGCACGAGGAGCTGCTCGAGACCTCCGAGATCTACCGCGAGACGTTCACCTCGCAAAACAAGATGGGTGAGGAGACCGTGGACGGCGACGGCCCCCAGAACGCCGATGACGATGCGTCCGCAACACGCGAGACCAGCGACGCCGATCGTCAAACCGCCGCAGAACTTACCCGCGCATTCGAAACCACGATGCAGGAAGGGGGTGAGGCCCATGAGTAAGCCCGCCAACAACGTACGCGCCAGGGGCTCCAGGCCCGGCACGCTCAAGCGCCTCGTCAAGATGCTCTTCTCGTTCTATCCGGTCCTGCTTCCGCTGGTGATGCTCGGCGTGGTGCTGTGCGCCCTCATCAACTCCATCGGTTCGGTCTTCCTGCAGAAGGCCCTCGAGGTCATCTCGACCTCCTGGCAGACCGGCGATTGGGCCGCAGCGCGCCCGCAGATCTTGGGCCTCGTGACCACGCTCGCCGTCATCTACATCATCGGCAACCTGTCCTCGCTCTTCTGGAACCGCTACATGGGCGTCGTCACGCAGGGTTCGCTCATGAAGCTGCGTGAGAAGATGTTCAACCACATGCAGGACCTGCCGATCCGTTACTTCGACACCAACCAGCGAGGCGACATCATGTCGCACTACACCAACGACATCGACACCCTGCGCCAGATGATCTCGCAATCGCTGCCAAACCTGGTCATGACCGTCATCGTTTTGACCACGGTGTTCAGCATCATGCTCTATTTCTCGGTGTGGATGTGCCTGGTCATCGTCATCGGCGTGCTGTGCATGGTCGCGCTCACCAAGGTGCTCGGCTCAAACTCCGCCCGCTTCTTCATTGCGCAGCAGCGCGAGCTCGGCGTGGTCGAGGGTCATATCGAGGAAGTCATGGGCGGCCAGAAAGTCGTGAAGGCGTTCTGCCATGAGGCGGCCGCTGAGGCCGATTTCGACGAGCGCAACAAGCGCCTGTTCGAGGTGTCCCAGAAGGCGAACATGTTCGCCAATATCCTCATGCCTGTCCTCATGAACCTCGGTAACCTCATCTACGTGATGGTTGCCCTGGCAGGTGGCGTGTTCCTCGCGCTCGGCGTTCCGAATCTGTCCATCTCGGGCTTGCCGCTGTCCATCGCCGTGGTGGTTCCGTTCCTCAACATGACCAAGCAGTTCTGCGGCCAGATCGGCCAGATCTCCCAGCAGATCAACGCCGTGGTCATGGGCCTGGCGGGCGCTGAGCGCATCTTCGCTCTTCTCGACGAGGAGCCCGAGACCGACGAGGGGTACGTCACGCTCGTGAACGCCCAGGTCAACCCGGATACCTGGGAGATCGAGGAGGCCGACCACCACACCGGCCTGTGGGCCTGGAAGCACCCGCACCGCGCGGACGGCACCGTGACCTATGTGCCCCTGCGCGGTGACGTGCAGATGGACGACGTCGACTTTGGCTATACGCCCGACCACGAGGTTTTGCACGGCGTGTCCGTGTACGCCAAGCCCGGTCAGAAGGTCGCCTTTGTGGGTGCCACCGGCGCGGGCAAGACGACGATCACCAACCTCATCAACCGCTTCTACGACATCGCCGACGGCAAAATCCGCTACGACGGCATCAACGTGAACAAGATCCGCAAGGCAGACCTGCGCCGTTCGCTCGGCGTGGTGCTCCAGGACGTCAACCTGTTCACCGGCACCGTGATGGACAACATCCGCTACGGCAGCCTTGAGGCCACCGACGAGGAGTGCATCCATGCCGCCGAGCTCGCGGGAGCCGACGACTTCATCCGTCGCCTGCCCGAGGGGTACGACACCATGCTCACCGGCAACGGCTCGCAGCTCTCTCAGGGACAGCGCCAGCTCATCTCCATCGCGCGCGCCGCGGTTGCCGATCCGCCGGCGATGATCCTGGACGAGGCGACGAGCTCCATCGACACGCGCACCGAGGCCATCGTGCAGCGCGGTATGGACGCGCTCATGCAGGGCCGCACGACCTTCGTGATCGCCCATCGCCTGAGCACCGTGCGCAACTCCGATGTCATCATCTGCCTGGACCACGGACGCGTGATCGAGCGCGGCACGCACGACGAGCTCATCGCCAAGCGCGGTTACTACTACCAGCTCTACACCGGCGCGTTTGAACTCGAGTAAGCCCGCCCTTCGATGCGGGACGAGACGGGCGCTGCCGACGAGCAGCCCGAACGCCCCCGCTCCGGGCAGGTCGTTGGCAGCGCAGTTCGCGGCCGTTGGAAGCCGTTGGTGGCTGTTGGGGCTGTCGGAGGTTGTCGGAAGCCGTTGGATACTGCTGGAGGTTATGAACGATTAACTCCCTGCCATCTGTTTTGAGTGCATTATTTCCGCAGGTAGATATGTGTACAAAAAAGGAGCTTATGAACGAATGGTTCATAAGCTCCTTTTCTTGGCGGCAAATCGTTCATAGCCTCACGAGCGGCCGCGCCATTCACGCCCGCACGCATTGGCCAGGCACGACTACTTACCCGCGCGGCGCTCACGATCCTCGAGGGCGCGCTTGAGGGCGTCGATATCGGCCTCGGTGCGCTTGGACTTACGCCAAAGGGAGAAGACGAAGGCGAACAGGGCGAGCAGGATGCCCACATACGCAGCGAGCACGTAGGGGGCGGCGGGCAACACGGTCGAATAGACCTCGGAGAGAATCGGATCCATTTAATCCTCCTTGGACGGGATAGGCGGCATGTCGCCCGCGTGGGCGGCGGGGCCAGCGGCAGAGTCGGCCGCACGGTCGGTAGCGGGGTCGGCAACGGGGTCGGCCGCAACCAGCGCGGCGGCCTGAGCCTGCAGGCGCTCGAGCGCCTCATCGGCCGCGACGCGCTGAGCCGAGGCATCGAGCTCCTCGAGGCGCTCCTTCAGCTCCTCCACCTCATCCGCGGCGGTATTGACCCGCAGGGCATAGCGATACAGGGCGAACGCGATCATGCACATGCCGAACAAGCCGAGCAAAAACGGAATGAGCATCGCCGGCGGCAAGCCCGAATCGGTCCGGAACACCACGGGGTGCACGGAGCTCGGCACCAAGCGCGTGATGAAGAACGAAATGGGCGCATCGATGAAGGCGATGATGCAAAACACCGCGCCAAAGCGTGCGGAACGCTCGGGATCGTCGAGCGCGTTACGCAGGATGAAGTAGCCGATCACCAGCAACATGAGGATGAAATACGTGGTGAGGCGCGGCTCCCAGACCCACCAGACACCCCACTCGAAACGCGTCCACACGTCGCCCGAGATCATCGTGGCGATGATGAACACGAGCGTGACCTGCATTGCCGTGCGAGATGCGCGGTCGTGCGCACGGTCCTTCGTAGCAAGGAAGCGGGCGGCGAAAAAGGCGGCAACCGCCATCGCCGCGAACGACGCCACGGCCACGGGGACGTGCAGATAAAAGATTTTTTGGCTGAGCAGCAACTTGGTGGTGACCACCTGACCGGCGATGATCGCGGGCTCTGAGAGCCTCGCTCCCTGTACCAGCGGAGCCACCGTGAACGTCCACACCACGTCGATCGCGGTGAGCACGGCGCCTATCGCGAGCAATGCGGGCACCAGCCTGTCGGCGAGCTTCTCGCGCATCTTGCTCCCTTCCATGCAGATAGCAGGCATCGGACGCTTACGCCACGAACCTGCGATTTTCGTCATTACATACTAGCGCATGCCGCACGAGCGCAACCCCGATAGATGGGGGCGGAGGCAACGCACGGCACTCGGCGCGCGACACGCAACGCACCGCACACGGCGCGCGGGCACGGTCTCGATGGAAACCGGCAGGTCATGGAGCGCTAGGAATCGAGGGCGAATTCGTACAAGCCCCACGCGGCAGCGACCATCACCACGTCATACGCGGCGGCGAGCGCCAGGCTCCGCCAGAACGTGGCGAAGGTTCCCTCGACGCCCATCAGCGCAACACCGGTCGCGGAGACGCAAGCGTACAGCAGTGGAAATGCCACGGGGATGAACAAAATCGCGAGCAGCACGTCGCGGCCGCGCGTGTCGATCGCCATGGTGGACAGCAGCGTACCGACCCCCGCCACGCCGATCGTACCGACCAACAGCGGCAGCAAGATCATGGGAGTCGTGGGCGGCAGCTCGGCACCCGAAAGGAGGAACACGAAGAACAGCGGAACCGTGACCAACTCGACCATCAGAAGGAACAGCAAGTTGGACGTCGCCTTGGCAAGAAACACCACCGCGCGGTCGATCGGCGCGAGCAAAATGCCCTCGAGGCAACCCGACTCGGTCTCATGGCTGAAACTGCGATTCAAGCCCAGCAAGCTCGTGAACACGATGAGCGCCCACAGCAGACCGCCAGCGAACGATACGACCTGCAGCTTGTCTCCCACCTGAGCGAGCGCGGCGCCGTAAATGGTGAGCACGAGCAGCGAATAGACGATCATCGACGTGAGCATCTCGCGCGTGCGGAGCTCCTGCCGAATGTCTTTGACAAGTAGAGCTCTGTACTGCGCGAACGCAGAGGGGCGCGGACGCTCGACCCGATCGACGTCGGATTTCCCGCGATACATCCCAGCCATTTACGCCAGCCCCATTCCAACGGTAGCCAAATACAGGTCTCGGAAGGCCGCACGATCGATCTTGGCCGTCTCGGCACACACCACCGCGCGTCCGCGCGCCATGATAAGCGCGTGAGTACACAGGTCAAAGCCCTTTTCGAGGTCGTGGCTGACCATCACGAACGTGCGCCCGTCGCGAACGCGGGCGATCAGACGATCGAAGAGCTCCGCGGCATGCGGATCGAGGCCCGAATACGGCTCGTCGAGCAACACGAGCTCAGGGTCGTTGATGAGGGCGCGGGCAATAGAGAGGCGCTGCCGCATGCCGCGCGAGAAGGTACGAGCACAATCGTTCGCGCGATGGTCGAGCTCGACCAGGCGCAGCAGCTCATCGATGCGAGCGTCCGCCTCCGGCCCCTCTAGCCCGTACAGGCTCGCAAAGAACGCCAGGTTTTCACGTGCGGTCAGATCGCCGTAAAGCATCGACTTGTGCGAGATGAGACCAATGCGAGAACGCAAAACGTCGGGCTCTTCAAGGGCATCGACACCGAGAATCCGCAGATCACCGCCAGTCGGCCGCGCCAGAAGGGCAAGCTCGCGCAGAAGCGTGGTCTTTCCGGCGCCATTGGGGCCAAAGATGGAGAGGAACGCGCCCTGTGGCAGCTCCAGGTCGAGGCCGTCGAGCGCACGGCGGCCGCCGAACTGCTTGACGAGCCCCCTGGCCTCAATGGCGTGCGGCGTTGCGGATTCGGGGACAGGACTACTCATGCAGCTCACCCTCGGCACAAGATACGGCCGCGCGCTCGCGCTCGTCGGCTGCCAAAAGCGGCGTGGCGCGACGGGGCGCGAACGCGAGCACGATGCCCAGCGTGGAGATCGTTCCACCCGCCCAGGTGAACAGGATGAGCGGGTTCACCTTGACGTTGAGCGACAGGCTGCCGTCCGGATTCAGACCCTGGAACGCCACGAACAGGTCCTCAAGCGGGAACGTGATGACGGCTGCGTCGAGCGTGGTCTGACTCGTGGCGGCCGCGACCTTCATAGAGGGCGCCACGTGTCCGAGCGGCCGCCCGGTCTCGGCGTTCGTCACGTCGAGCTCAACGCGCATGATCTCGTTGTTCTGATCGTCGGAATAGCGCTCGCTGTCCGTGAACGTAAGCTCATAGGCACCCACACGCACCGACTCGCCGGCCTCGCCCGCCAGGTTCACCGTGGCCTCGCGCACATACATCATGGAACCCACCAGGCCCACCAGCACGATGGCAACGCCCAGGTGGCACAGGTAGCCGCCGGCCTGCGCGGGCGAGCGGCGGAACAGGTTGACCAGCGCGAGCGGCATGCCCTCGCCTTTGGCGCGCATGCGGCCGCGCGCACCGCGGCCCAACAGATACAGCGAGCTCGTGAACAGCAGGGCGGCAGACGCGAAGGCGAGCACCGTCAAACCGAAGTAGTACACCGCGGGACCCTGCTCGGCAAGCGCCTCGCCCGCCGCCCCGCCGGCCGCGATGATCTCGTGATACTCGGGGACCAGCACCAGTGCGAAGTACGCCATGAGCGCGACGAACACCGCCGCGCCGGCGATGGCGGGGACGCGCATGTGGCGGGCGAACTTGGCACGGTCGGTCTTGCGCCAGCCCAGCATGGGGCACACGGCCATGAGCAAAACCACGAACACGGCCACGGGACGGGCCACGGCATTGTACGCGCCAGCGGCAACCACCGCGCCGCCGAGCGGCATCCAACTCGGCAAGGCGCTCGACACCGTGAGGTAGGCCACGAGCACGCCGGCCATGAGCATCACGATATTGGTCAGATAGTACGACCCGTTCTTGGAGATCATGGACTCGATCTCACCGTCGTCCTCGCCAAACTCGGCATGGCGGTACGCGACGCCCAGCAAGAACGCCAAGCCGCTCACCACCATGATGGCGAGGAAGAAATAGGTGGACACCGGGTCCTCGGCAAACGCGTGCACGCTCTGCACCAGACCGGAGCGCGTGATAAAGGTGCCGAGCACCACGAAGATGAAGGTGATCGTGGCCGACAGCATGCTCCAGCGCTTGAAGATGCCGCGTTTGCGGTACATCGTGAAGCTATGGATCATAGCGACGCACGTGAGCCAGCTCATGAGGCTGGCGTTCTCCACGGCGTCCCACGCCCAGAAGCCTCCCCACCCGAGCACGACGTAAGCCCACACCGCTCCCAGGCCCATGCCAATGGACAGGAAGATGAATCCGAACACCGCCATGCGGTCGCACAGCTCGACCCAGCGCGCGGACAGGTCGCCGGTGATGAGCGCGGCCATGGCGTAGGCGAACGGGATGGTCATCGCGGCGTAGCCGATGAAGGTCGCCGGCGGGTGCAGGATCATTGCCCAATGCATGAGCAACGGGTTCATACCGCCGATCTTGGACGCCAGCGTGCCGTCGGCGTTGAGGTACTCCGCGGCCGTGGCCATAAACGGATTGTTGGACGCCGAAAAGACGAGCGTGGCAGTGAACAGCGCGACCACGATCTCGGTCACGCCGAGGGCCGCGCACGTGAGCTCCTCGCTCGCACGGCGGCGACGGTACGCCTGGGCCGCGGCGAATGCGGAGATGAGCCACGTCCACAGCAAAAGCGAGCCCTGGCGGCCGGCCCACACGGCACTCACGCGGTAGAGCGGCTGCAGGGGGCTATCGGTCGCGGGATAGTTCGAGACCACGTAGGCCAGGGTGTAATCCTCGGTCAGCATGCCCATGAGCACAATGCCCACGCAGGCGGTGAGCAGCGCGAAGGAGGCGTACACGAACGCGTATCCGGTGCGTGCCAGACGCGAGCTCGGACGCTTCGAACCCGCGATGAGCATCAACGCCGAAACGACGGAAAACACGAGCGCCAGGCTCTGCAGGGTATTGCCAAGAGTTGAGGTCATGGGAAACCTTTCTGGTGCGAAGGGGCGCCCGCGCGCATCGCCGACGATGCAAGGCGGACGCCCGACCGACGCACCGAGGCCCCGGACGCGCATTCACATCCGGGGCCTCGGCAACGCCGTGAACTACTTTGAGATGGAGGAGTCGATGCCGGGCTGCTCCGTTGCGACGAAGATGCCATCGGAATCGAGGTGACCCGAGAGCACGACGGCAACGCCGTCGGCGACCTGCTCGTCGAGGCCCCCGTCATACACCACCTTCAACGTGGCGCCCTGGGACTCGATGACAAAGCGGTAATCCGCGCTGGCATCGTTGACCTCGCCCTGGATGTAGCCGCACACCTTGGTGTCCTCGAACATCATGGTGTCGGCCTGGTCGATGAGACCCTTGACGGTGAGGGAGCCCTCGGCGCTCTCGTACTTGGACGGGCACTTGGTGACCATCTCGGTGCACTTGAGCATGGGCGGGTTCTCGACCGTGCCGGTGCAGATGGCGACGACGCCCGAACCGAAGGTCGCGGGCAGCGCGCCCTCGTAGACGACTCGGACCGACTCGCTCCCGTCGCCCTCCTCAGGGGTGATGTCAAAACGGACCGCGGTGCCGTCCGTCTCGATCGAGCCGTCGACGACCGAGCCGGTGACCTGGACCTTCTTGCCGGCATAATCGCCGGTGAGCAGGTCGCCCACCGTGAGCGACGAGGCCGCCCCGCCGGAGCCGGCGATGGCGACGATCACGAGCATGGCGATGGCGACGATACCGCCGGTCACCACTAGACGGCGCTTGGCCTTCTTGTTCATGAGACTCCTCGGAAACCGAAAACGTTTGTGCGCCGCGGAGCGCACGTGCAAGCGATAAGTATACAATGTGCGCTGTCGCTCAGGACACCCTGTCGACCCTATTTCCGCAGCGTCCGCATGACATTCAACGGGAGACGACCATGCTTTTGGCCATCGATATGGGCAACACCCAAACCGCACTCGGCCTCTTTGACGGCGACGAGCTTGTACACGCATGGCGCATGCCCACGGACCGCACGCTCACCAAAGACGAACTGCACGTCCGCCTGCTCGGCTATTTCCACAAAGACGGCCTAGACCTGGGCTGCGTCCACGCCATCGCGTTTGCCGGCGTGGTGCCGCAGCTCATGCGCGAATGGGAGGGCGTGGCCCGAGACATGGGCGCGCGCCTGATGGTCGTGGGCCGTGAGACCGCGGCCGTTACAAGCATCGACGCGCCCAACCCGGCGGAGGTGGGAGCCGACCGCATCGCCAACGCCACGGCGGCGGCCGCGCTGTACGGCGCACCGAGCATCGTGGTCGATTTTGGCACCGCCACCAACATCGACGTGGTCGACGAGCGCGGCGCCTACATCGGAGGGTGCATCGCGCCGGGAATCCGCATCTCGCTCGACGCTCTAACCGCGCGCGCCGCCCGATTGGCAAGCGTCCCGCTCGAAGCGCCCAAGGCCACGATCGGCCACACCACCGTGGAGGCCGTGCAAAGCGGCACCGTGGTGGGCGCCGCCGCGATGGCCGAGGGCCTAATCGCGCGCATCAAGCGCGAACTCGATTGCGAAGATGCGACCGTCATCGCCACCGGCGGCCTTGCGCGCGTGGTGGCCGAGGCCACCGACGCGTTCGACCACGTCGACCCCCAACTCACCATCAAGGGCATCTGCGAGATCTACCGCCGCCTGGCGTAAAGGGTCGAACGCTACAGCGTGCCGAGCTCGGCGACGACGTGGCCCACGCGGTCCTCGGGCTCCTTGACGTCGATACCCTCGTAGCGGAAGAAGCGCGCCGGGTTGTGCATGAGGTCCTCGAGCGGCACCAGCACAAAGTCGCGCTCTCCCAGACCGGGATGCGGCAGGCGCAGCTTGTTGCCGCCGTGAATCTCGTTGTCCATCCACAAAAGGTCGCAATCGATGGGGCGCGGGCCGTTTGCCTTGGCCTTGCCGGAGCGGTCGCGGCCCAGCTGCAGCTCCACCTTGCCCAGCTCATCCAGCAGGATGAGCGGCGCCAGCTCGGTCTTGATCTCGATCACCGCATTGGCAAAGGCATCCTGATCCGTTTCGTAGGCGGGCTCGCTCTCGTAAATGCGCGAGCAGCTCGACACACACGTCATGGGGATCTGGGCAATGAGGTCGCGCGCGGTGCGGATGTTCTCCAAACGGTCGCCCTCATTGGAGCCGAGCGCCACGTAGGCGCGGCGCGGCTGCGGGCGGGCGATCGCCCAAAAACCATTCAGGAACTGGGCGAACCCGGCAACGTTGTGCACGCGCACGATGTTTGCGCCCTGCTCGATGGCGCCCAGGCACACGCCGAACGTGGCGATGTCGCGCTCCCTGGCGTTTGCCACGCCCGAGATGGCGCCCACCAGGCGCTTGCGCGATACGGCACACAGCGTGGGATAGCCCAGCGAGGCGATCTTGCCCAGCTCGCGTTGGATAACGATGTCCTCGTTGGCCTCCTTGCCAAAACCCGAGCCCGGATCCAGGCAGATGCGCTCGCGGGCCACGCCTGCGTGTATGAGTGCGCGGGCCTGGTCGGACAGGAAGCCCATGACGCGACGCATGATCGGGGCCGAATCGGGCAGGGTGAAGCGGCGGAGCTGCGCGGAGCGGCTGCCGTTGTATGCGGTGGCCCCGGAGCGCGCCATCACGGACGCAAGATCGTCGCTGGAAGGTGCGTCTTCGACCGATGCGCTCACGGCATCCGCGTCGGTCGCATCGAACGCCACGGCGGCAGACGCGCCGGGGGCCGGCGCGGCCTGCTCGGCATCGGCTGCGGGAGCCGGCGCGTCGAACGGCAGCTGCGGCTGCAGGGGCTGCACCATGCCGGAGATGAGCTTTGCCTTGGCGGCGCGCTTGGACTTGCCGGTGGCGCCCAGCGCGCGAGCGGCCTCCTCGGCCTCGCGAGCCTTCTGCGCCATGAATGCGGCGGCGGAGGTGTCGAGCTGGACCTCGGTGTGCGTGCGGGGACGCTCGACGTCGGCAACCTCGCCGGCATGCATGACCACCAGGCCGCAGTCGCTCTCCTTGACGAAATCGACCATGCGCGGGTCGGTGAAGCCCGTCACGTCGTTGACGATGGAGGCTCCCACGCGGACGGCCGCCTTGGCGACTTCCACATGGCGGGTATCGATAGACACAACGGCGCCGGCTTTGGCGAGCGCCTGCACGACCGGCAGCACGCGGCGCGCCTCGGTGTCGGGATCGACCGGGGTGAAACTGGGACGGGTCGACTCGCCGCCGACGTCGATGATATCGGCGCCATCGTCGAGCATCTTGAGGCCGTGCGCGATTGCGGCGTCGGTGTCGAGGTGCTCGCCACCGTCGCTGAAGGAATCGGGCGTGACGTTGAGGACGCCCATGATGCGCGGGCGGTCGAACTTCAGCTCGTATTTTCCGCAGCGCCAAACTTTGGAATCGCGTGCCATGAGGATCCTTTCGAAACAGACAAACTCGTTCTATTGTATCCAGCCCACTCATTTTACGTTGCGCGAATGTCGTGGCACGCGGGGATAGAGAGGCCGAGAACGCCCTAAACCTCGAATGCCCGCGCGATATCGCAGAAGATGAGCAGGGCGGTGCGCTCATCCTGGGGCGTCGGCAACCAGGCGAGGCTTTCGCCGAACCGCAATCGCAGTGCCACCGCCATCTAGTATAGTTAGCCATGCGATACCCTACTGGGCCCATTTCGTCGACGCGCGCAGCGCCGAACGGGCCCTTCGACATATCCGGCGCTGTGCGCCGCCGAAGGAGACCATCATGACCGACACCGCTTCCCGCACGCTCAAGCTCGCCTCGTGGAACGTCAACGGCCTGCGCGCCGTGCTCAAGAAGGACCCGAGCTTCACCGACATCGTGGCCGAACTCGACGCCGACATCCTCGGCCTGCAGGAGACCAAACTGCAGGAGGGTCAGGTCGAGCTCGACCTTCCCGGTTATCACCAGGTGTGGAGCTACGCTGAGCGCAAGGGTTACTCCGGCACGGCTGTGTTCTGCCGCGAGGAGCCCCTTTCCGTACGTCACGCAGACGCCGTGCTCGCAGCCGGGCGCGCCGCAGGCCTCTCCGACGACGAACTCGAACTGGTCGCCGTCGCCGCCACCGAGGGTCGCGTGTGCGCCCTGGAGTTCGAGCGCTTTTGGTTCGTGGACGTGTACACCCCCAACGCGCAGGGCGAGCTCGCCCGTCTGAGCACGCGTATGGCTTGGGACGACGCCTACCGCGCCTTCCTGCGCTCGCTCGAGGACGAAACGGGCAAGCCGGTTGTGACCTGCGGCGATTTTAACGTCGCGCACAACGAGATCGACCTCAAGAACCCTAAGTCCAACCGCGGCAACGCCGGCTTTTCCGACGAGGAGCGCGCGAAGTTCGGCGAGTTGCTGGATGCGGGGTACACCGACACGTTCCGCGCCGCCAACCCCGACCTGGAGGGCGCCTACAGCTGGTGGAGCTACCGCTTCAACGCGCGCAAGAACAACGCGGGCTGGCGCATCGACTACTTCCTGGTAAGCGACGCAATCGCCGACCGCGTGCGCGCCTGCGGCATCCGCAGCGACATCTTTGGCTCCGACCACTGCCCCGTCACGCTGGAGATCGAACTGTAGGGCCGCCGCGCAGACGCTACAGCCCGTACTTGCGCACGACTCGACCGATGCGGCGCGTCCACGGGCCGTACAAAACCGCGAGGAACAGGGCAGTCGCCACGCCGTGCATCGCGTCGAAGGGCAGGGATGCGGCCACGTAGGCCAGCGCACCGGCCCATGTGAGCGGACGCACGAATCCCAGCACGCCATATGCATTGATGATCACGCCGTATAGGGCGCCGGATGCCAGCCCCATGAGCACGAGCGCCCATACGCGCGGGCGGCCAGCCGTGCGGTTATCGAACACGCCGGACCGAGCCAGCATGCCGCCCACGTATCCCACCACGCCCCAGGCATACATCTGCCATGGGCTCCACAGCCCCTGGCCGAAAAAGAAATTACTGGTAAGCGCCGCGAGCGCACCGACCATGAAGCCGTTACGCGGGCCCAACGTCGCGCCGGCGATGATGGCGATCGCGGAAAGCGGCTTGAAGTCCGGAATAGGCGCGAACAGGATGCGCCCCGCCGCCGCGCACGCGGCGAGCACCAGCGTGGGCATGATCTGGCGCAGCGCAGGCTGGCTCCGCTCGTACCCCAGGAAGAACAGAACGAGCACCAGCGTCACGACCACCATCATGAGCAGTGCGGCGTTTGCCGTCCCCGTCAGCAATGCCGCGCCCATGACCAGGGGAACTGCAGTCAGCAGCGCAATTTCGAGAACGTGTCCGCACGTGCCGCTCAAACGCATCTCATCCCCCACCATCATGGCCGGTAGAACAGGTTGTTGCGGAAGAACTCGCCCACGGGCTCCGTGCAGGCAAGCTCGCCGTCGAACATAAGCGACACGCGGTCGGCGACGCGACGCACGAACGCCAGATCGTGCGTGGATACGATGACCGTAACACCGTCGCGGCGAGCAGCCTCGATCATGCCGGCCACATGTTCGCGGGCGGCGCGGTCGAGACCCTTGGTCGGTTCGTCGAGCAACAGAAGCCGTGGATGAACGAGCAGCAGCTTGCCCAAGGCGAGCATCTGGCGTTGACCGCCGGACAGGTCGTACGGATGCAGGCCGGCGCGGTCGGCAAGACCGAGCTCTCCCATCATGGCCTGAACCTCATCTACGTCATATCCGCCGATATGCGCCCATTCCATGAGCTCCTCGTCCACGCGCTCCTCGGCAAAAAGGGCCTTGGGGTCCTGGGGGAGCATCGCCTTGGCCGAAATCGCGGAACGCACCTCGCCCCGCTGCGCACGGCGCGTGCCCGCGATAAGGGCGAGCAACGTCGATTTGCCACAGCCGTTACCGCCAACCAGGGCATGCACCTCGCCCTGACGCACTTCAAGATCCAAACCGCGCAGCACCCAGTCGTCATCGCGGCCGTACCGGAACCACGCACCGCGCGCCGACACGGCGGCCGGGGCATTCGCATCGCAGAGCGCGCCACACTCCGCCAACGTGGCCTCGCACTTGAAGCGCCCCAGGTTCTCAACCGCCCTCACAGCGCCATCCACCAGCTCGAACGCACAGGTCGCGTAATCAGCCATCAGCTCGGGCTCGTGCGTCGCAACAACCACGGTGCATCCCAGCTCCCGGTTCACGCGGAATAAGGCATGCAGGAAATTGCGCGCCGCGATGGGGTCGAGCTGCGCCGTCGGCTCGTCGAGCAGCAGCACGCGCGGCTGCATGACGAGCGTCGAGGCAAGCGCCAACAGCTGCTTGCGGCCGCCCGAAAGCGCATCCGTATCGCTGTGGAACCACGGCCCCATGCCAAAGAAGTAGCTCACCTCGGCAACACGACGGCGCATCTCGCCCTGGGGCGTACCGAGGTTTTCCAAGCCGAATGCCATCTCGTGCCACACGCTGTCGCACACGATCTGGTTATCGGGGTCTTGGAACACATAGCCGACCTCACATGCCTCGGCCCCGTCCAGCTCATCCACGGGTCTGCCGAACACGCGCACCTGGCCGGCGCGGTCCCCCGCAGGGGCGATTTGCGGCTTGGCCAGCGAGAGCAACGTCGACTTGCCCGAACCGGTGCCTCCCACCAGCAGCGCGAACGCACCGGCGGGAACGGCCATGGACACGCCGCTCAGCACGTCACCACGAGAGCCCGGATAGCGAAACGTCACGTCATCGTACGCGAGCGCGATACCCTCATCGCTCATGCGAACACGCTCCTCTCATACAGGTGCAGCGCCGCGGGAACGAACATCCAAGCGGCGTAGGGAATGTAGCTCGGCCAAGGACCCAAGGGCGAGAGCTGTGGATAAAACGCAAAGGACGCGGACCGCCACGCCACCGCGATGCAGAGGGCACCGAAGGCCGCGACGAGCACCAGGCAGAACATGTCGCGCGAAGTGAAGCGATAGCGAACGTACGTGGTTCGGCGCTCCGCGGCGCCCCAGCCGCGCGCACGCATGGCGTCGGCAGTTTCCAGGGAGTCTTCCATGGCCCAGCCCATAAGCACCGAGCTCTGTCGCATGCGGCGGCGCACAAGGCCGCGACGCTCGCCGGCACGCCGGCGACCATTTTCATCGGCGCAGCTCAAAGCCACATCCTGCACATCAGCGATCACATGCCCCTGTCGCACGAGGCGCGGGATGAGGCGCATCGTCATCGAGATCATGAGCGATACGACCGGCGCCGCATTGCCGAACAGGGAGAGCACCTTGTCCTGCGGCAAGATATCGCGGGCGGCCTGGAACCACAGGACACTCGCCATGAACATCACCGCCATGACAACGCCGTACAGCAGACTCTCGGCGTACACCGGCATGCCGAACGGCGAGAACAGCAACGTGCTCCCCCGCTGCGCGAACAGAGGGTTCACGCAGGCCAGCAACGCGATGAGCGGAAGCTGCCAACGCAAGGCAAGCAGCGTGGGACGAACACCGCGGGCAACGGCGCCGTACGTAAGCGCCCCCGCGAGAGACAGCGACACCAGCACCGGATGCGGGGCGAACATGGTCAGGCCGAGCGTGCACGCGAGAAACTCAGCCGGCACCGCGGGGTGCATGGTTCCAAATGCCGTATGCCTTGGCGCCTGCGCCATCCGCTCCCCCTCTCTTCTGCAAATCGCCCCTTTAAGAAACAGCCGGGCCCGCAAGGGACCCGGCCGAACGAGCGGTGGACAAACCACCGCTCACATTGAACATGTTCGCTACATCGCGAAGTCGCCGCCCACGAGCGTGCTCACGGACTGCTCGTAGTACACGGCGGAGATGGTCTCGGCGAACTCACCGGCCACGGAGATGGTCTTGATCTTGCCACCCTCCTCGACGGGGATGGCGTCGGTGACCACGCACTCGACGATCGGAGCGTCGTTCAGGCGCTGGACGGCCTCGCCGGAGAAGATGCCGTGGGTGGCGCACACGTAGATGTCGCCGGCGCCGAGGGCCTTGAGCTCGCGCACGTTGGCGCACAGGGTGCCCGCGGTGTCGATCATGTCATCGTTGATGATGCAGGTCTTGCCCTTGATGTCACCGATGATGCCCATGACCTCGGCGGCGTTGTGGCGCGGACGGCCCTTGTGGGCGATGGCCAGCGAGCAGCCGAGCATGTCGGACAGCTTCTTGGCGGCCTTGGCGCGACCCACGTCGGGGGAGACGACGACGAGGTTGTCGGTGTCAAAGCCCATGGCGTCGTAGTAGTCGGCGAAGAGCGGCAGGGCGGAGAGGTGGTTCACCGGGATGTCGAAGAAGCCCTGGATCTGGCCCTGGTGCAGGTCGAGCGTGATGATGCGGTCCACGCCGGCGCACTCGAGCAGGTTGGCGACGAGGCGGGCGGTGATGGGCTCACGCGGGCCGGCCTTGCGGTCCTGACGGGCGTAGCCGTAGTGGGTGATGACGGCGGTGATGGAGCGGGCGGAAGCGCGCTTGGCGGCATCCGTGGCGATGAGGAGCTCCATGAGCATGTCATTGACGTTCTCGCCGGCAACGGACTGGATCAGGAAGACGTCGGCGCCGCGGACGGTCTCGTCATAGCGAGCGTAGATCTCGCCGTTGGCGAACTGCTTGAGCGTAAGGCCGGAGAGCTCCACGCCGAGCTGGTTGGCGATCTTCTGGGCGAGCGGACGGTTGGAGGAACCGGAGTACACTCGCAGGATCTTGCTCATATCCACGGTCTTTTTGGGATCGGTTGTCGGCATGACTTCTCCTTTATACGCCACAACTTCCTTACACGTTCTATATATTAGCCACTTTGCCAGCTAATTGACCACCGATAATGTGTAATTGGGGACGGGTGCAAATTACACATCATTGGGTCTCGACATGAAAAAGCCGGCCGCCCGAAATCGGACGACCGGCAGGCCTATCAGTAGGATGTGTAATTCGCACCCGTCCCAATTACACATCCGAAAGGGTTACAGGCGGGCGCGACGCAGCTCGGTGTAGCCCTCGACAATGCGCTGGTCGGAACGCTCCACGGCCAGGGCGCCGTCCGGCACGTCGCGGGTGATGCAGCTGCTCGCTCCGGTCACCACGTCCGCGCCGATGTTCACGGGAGCGACCATCATGGTGTCGGAGCCGATGAACGTGCGGTCGCCGATGGTGGTGGCGTGCTTGTTCTTGCCATCGTAGTTGCAGGTGATGGAGCCGGCGCCAACGTTCACGCCCGCACCCATCGTGGTGTCGCCGATATAGGAGAGATGCGGGACCTTGGAGCCCTCGCCGATCGTGGACTTCTTGATCTCGACATGCGTACCCACGTGCGCGCCGTCCAACAGGTGCGTGCCCGGGCGCAGGTAGGCGCGCGGACCGCAGGTCACGCCGCTCTCAATCACGACGTCGATGGCGACCGTCTCGTCGAGCGAGCAATCGTTGCCCGCCACGACGTTCGTGAGGCGGCTGTTCGGGCCGAGCTGGCAGCCCTCGCCGATGCGGCAGGCGCCGATGAGGTGGGTCTGCGGCCACACGATGGTGTCGCGACCAATCTGCGCATCGGGGCCGATCCAGGCCTGGGCGGGATCGATAAAGGTGACGCCCTCGGTCATGAAGCGCTCGTTGATGCGGTCGCGGGCGATGGCGGTGAGCTCGGCGAGCTGCACGCGGCTATTCACACCCAGGCCGTCGCGGTAATCCTCGCAGTGGGAGATGGTCACGGCATGGCCGTGGCGTTTAAGGATCTCAACCATGTCGGGCAGGTAATACTCGGCCTGCGCGTTGTCGTTGCCGACCTCGCCGATGTGGGCGGCAAGGAGCGCTCCGTCGAAGGCGTAGCAGCCGGCGTTGCACTCGAGGAGCTCGGCGTCCTGCTCGGGCGTGCAGTCCTTCTGCTCGATGATGCGGTTGACGGTCCCGTCCTCGGCCAGCTCGATGCGGCCGTAGCCAAAGGGCACGGGCGGGGTGAAGGTGAGCACGGCACCGGCGTTCGAACCGTTGGCGACGGTGTTGGCGAAGGCGGCGATGGTATCGGCCTGGATGAGCGGAAGGTCGCCGTTCAAAACCACCACGGGACCGGCGTCGATGCCTGTCGCATCCAGCGCGGTGCGGACGGCATGCGCGGTGCCCAAGCGCTCGACCTGCTCGACGCACTCGATGGCGTCGGCGGCAGGCGTGCCCTCGTAGGCGGCGGAGATCAGCGCGCGCACCTCGTCGGAGTGACTGCCCACCACCACGACCACGCGGGTGCATCCAGCGGCCAGTGCCGCATCGATGACCCAGCAGGCCATGGGCTTGCCGAGAATCTGGTGGGACACCTTGGCATGATTCGACTTCATGCGCGTGCCCTCGCCTGCGGCCATTACAATCGCGGTGACATCCATGGGGACTCCTTGATGTTCGGTATCAAATCGGACGTCGGACGACGACGCCCATGAATTGATAGTACCGCACAGCAAGAAGGCAAACCGCCCCCAAGTCGACACCCCCGCCGCCCTCCACATCCCGCGCGCCCCGATTTGACAGCTCATCCACCCACCGCCACCATACTCGGCAGGTACATAACGAACGCAAGGAGCCCCATGGCCGCAGCACAGCCCAAGCCCATCCGCATGGTCGCCGGACTCGGCAACCCCGGCGAGGAATACGCCGCAACCCGTCACAACGCCGGCTTTTGCGCGATCGACGTCCTGGCCGAGAAGGCGGGCGTCAGCTATTGGAAGAACCAGGCGGGCGCCGAGGTCGCCGTCATCAACGTCAACGACGCTGAGGCCGAAGGCGGCAAGCGCGAGGTCGTCCTGGTCAAACCCCAGTCCTACATGAACACGAGCGGCGGCCCCATCTCCAAGCTCTGCGCGCAGTACAAGGTCAAGCCCGAGGAGCTGCTCGTCATCCACGACGAGCTCGATATCCCTGCGGGCGACGTGCGCGTGAAGGTCGGCGGCGGCCACGCCGGCCACAACGGTCTGCGCTCCATCATCGACAAGCTCGGCAGCCGCGACTTCTCGCGCATCCGCGCCGGCATCGGCAACCCCCCGGGTCGCATGCCCGTGGCCGACTTCGTCTTGAAGCAGCTGCGCTCCCGCGAGGCCGAGGACTTCGAGGTCATGACGCACCAGGCCGCCGAAGCTGCGGCACTCGCCGTGACCCGCGGCGTCGTATTCGCGCGCGACCATGTCAACGGCGGCGCGAACGCCAGCGGCAAACACTGACGACCCGGAGCAAAACCGCATCGCACCCAAAAGCGCCGACCTCAATTTAGGGACAGTCCCTAAATTGAGGTCGGCGCCCTCCTTTTCACCGCCCCCTCGCCCACCGAAAAACGTTTTACCGCTTGCCCGAAAGACGCGCGGGCAAGGCTTACACGCAAAGCCGCGGGGTATACTTGACAGCGCATGCGCATATTCGCCTTATGCGCATGCACAAGAGGTTGCAATCGGGGCATTTTGCTTGCGTGACCTGCGCATACGATGCTCCGGCCAATCAGAGAGGGGTTCTATGTTTGAAATCCTGAAGAAGACGCAGTTCTCGGAGAAGGTCTTCGAGTTCCGCGTCCACGCCCCGAGGATGGCCAAGAAGGCTCACGCCGGCCAGTTCCTCATGGTGCGCATCGACGAGACGGGCGAGCGCGTGCCGTTCACCTTCGCCAACTGGAATGCGGAGGAGGGCTGGATCGAGTTCATCTTCATGGTGGTGGGCAAGACCACGCAGTGCCTCTCCGAGCTCAACGAGGGCGACTTCATCCGCGACATCACCGGCCCGCTGGGCCAGCCCACCGAGGTCGAGGGCGACTCCGTGGCCGTCATCGGCGGCGGCGTGGGTCTCGCCATCGCCTACCCCGTGGCGCGCATGCTCTGCGAGCAGGGCAAGAACGTCTACGTGATCATGGGCGCCCGCACCAAGGACCTCCTCATCCTGCACGAGCAGTTCGACGCGCTGCCGCTCGCCGGCCTGTTCGTCACCACCGACGACGGCTCCATGGGCGAGAAGGGCGTCGTGACCCTGCCGCTCGCGCGCCTGTGCGAGACCGACTCCATCGACCACGCCTTCTGCGTTGGCCCCGTGCCGATGATGAAGTTCTCCTCCCTCACCTGCCACGAGCACAACATCCCGATCATCGCCAGCCTCAATCCCATCATGGTCGACGGCACCGGCATGTGCGGTTGCTGCCGCGTCGAGGTGGGCGGCGAGACCAAGTTTGCCTGCGTCGACGGCCCCGATTTCGACGCCAGCGCCGTCGACTGGGACGACCTGGCCGCGCGCCAGGCCAGCTACCGCGGCGAAGAGGCCGTTTCCACCAAGCGTCATGAGGAGGCCTGCGCATGCCAGAAGTAAAGAAGTATCGCCCGAACATCGGCGCTCCCCGCACCACTCCGAACGAGGAGCCGGCCGCTGAGCGCGCGTGCGATTTCCGCCCGGTCGACACGGGCTTCACCAAGGAAGACGCCATCGCCGAGGCCAACCGCTGCCTCGACTGCAAGAAGCCCCTGTGCATGCAGGGCTGCCCCGTCGGCGTGAACATCCCCGGCTTCATCTCCAAGATCCGCGACGAGGACTGGGCCGGCGCGCTCGAGACCATCAAGGGCGACAACCTGCTGCCCTCCGTCTGCGGCCGCGTGTGCCCGCAGGAAAACCAGTGCGAGGGCAAGTGCATCCTCGGCCGCAAGGGCGAGGCCGTGGCCATCGGCCAGCTCGAGCGCATGGTGGGCGACATGGCCGAGGAGGTCGGCCGCGCTCCGGTGTGCAAGCCCAAGAACGGCAAGAAGGTCGCCATCGTGGGCTCCGGCCCCTCCGGCATCGCCTGCGCCGGCGAGCTCGCCCGTGAGGGCTTCGACGTCACCGTGTTCGAGGCCTTCTTCACTGGCGGCGGCGTGCTGACCTACGGCATCCCCGAGTTCCGCCTGCCCAAGAAGATCGTCAAGCGCGAGATCGACGGCCTGGAGCAGCTCGGCGTCAAGTTCGAGTACAACTCCGTCGCCGGCCGCCTGTTCGACGCCGACGAGCTCTTCAACGAGGAGGGCTTTGACGCCCTGTACCTCGCTGTGGGCGCCGGTCTCCCCCGCTTCCTCAAGGTTCCGGGCGAGAACCTGCCCGGCGTGTACTGCGCCAACGAGTACCTCACCCGCACCAACCTCATGCACGCGTACGACTTCCCCGTCTACGACACCCCGATCCGCCAGGGCAAGAACGTCGTGGTGTTCGGTGGCGGCAACGTTGCCATGGACGCCGCCCGCACCGCTCTGCGTCTGGGCGCCGACAGCGTGACGCTGGCTTACCGCCGCACCGAGGCCGAGATGCCCGCGCGCCTGGCCGAGGTCCATCACGCCAAGGAAGAGGGCGTGCACATCCTCGAGCTCGTCAACCCGCTTGAGTTCATCAAGGGCGAGGACGGCTTTGTGTCCGCCGTCAAGCTGGAGCGCATGGAACTCGGCGAGCCCGACGCCTCCGGCCGTCGCCGCCCGGTCCCCGTGGCCGACTCCGCCTTTGAGATTCCCTGCGACGTGGCCATCACCGCCATCGGCACCATGGCGAACCCCTTCGCCAAGCTCTGCGCCGACGTCGAGCTCAACCGCTGGGGCCTCATCGAGGCCGACGAGGACGGCCGCACCTCCAACCCCAAGGTGTGGGCCGGCGGTGACATCGTGACCGGTGCCGCCACCGTCATCCTCGCCATGGGCGCCGGCAAGAAGGCCGCCGCTTCCATGAAGAAGGCGCTGCTGGACGAGTAAACCGCCGCGGAGGCCGGCAAGCGCTCCGCGCACGCCCCGCGCCGCGCGCGCCCGCGCACCAAACGCGAAACTCAAGGCCCGTCGATCCATGTGGTCGGCGGGCCCTTTGCTTTGACGGGCACGCCTCGATTTGAAACACCTCCACCTCAATTTAGGGACTGTCCCTGAATTGAGGTATGGCGGTGCGGGAGTACGTTCGGCCAAAACGGGTACTATGAAAAAATATTCGGTTTGTGCCATTTTGCGAGCAAGGAGCATCTGTGAGCGACCCAATAAGCCGCGCGGCCACCACGAACCCCGACTACGACCTTCCGGGCAACGATCTCGATCCCAAGAACACCACCGCCGACCAGCGCAAAGCCATCCCGCTCATCGTGCGCGTGTATGGCGCCCTGTGCGCGCTCGACGGCGTCGTGGCGCTGCCGCTTATGGGAGCCTACTTTGGCATCATGGTCTATCGACTGGTGCTCGGCCAGGAATCCGTCCTCATCGGTTCCAACCTCACCCTTACCGTCACCATGACGGCGATCGGCTCCGTCCTGGCGTTCGTCGCCTCGGTTGCGCTCATCATCTTCGGCTGGACGCTCATGAAGAGCTACCGCCGCGACGCGGGCCGCTGGGCATACGCCCTTATCGTGATGACGGTCGCACAGATCCTGATCGACGTCATGCTCCAGGGCATCGGCGTGCACCTCATCCGCCCCATGATCCAGCTGGGCATTCTCACGGCACTCTCTGCCACGATCGACCCCACGCTGCGCCAGGAGCGCGAACTGCAGCGTCGCCTGCGCGATCTCGAGGACCGCGAGGCGGCCGCCGAGGGCATGCTGGGCCGAGACCTCACGGGCGAGGGCTATATCAAGCTCAACTTCTTCAACCTGTTCTGGGTCTTCATGGTCTGCTGTGTACTCGGCCTGATCATCGAGGTCATTTTCCATATGGTGTGGGTCGACCCGGGCGTGTACCAGGATCGAGCCGGCCTTCTGTTCGGCCCGTTCAGCCCCATCTACGGCTTTGGCGCCGTGCTGCTCACCGTTGCCCTCAACCGATTCTATAAGCGCGGTTTTGTATTGATCTTCCTGGTCAGCGCCCTGATTGGCGGCGTGTTCGAAGCTGCTGTGGGTTGGTGGATGCAGACCTCGTTCGGCGCGATCGCCTGGGCGTACTCTTACGAACTGCTGCCCGGCATCCCCGATCCCATGGCGATCCTGTTCGCCGGGCGCACATCCACCCCGTTCATGCTCATGTGGGGCACCCTCGGTCTGTTCTGGATCAAGGTCTGTCTGCCGCGCCTGCTCAAGCTCATCAACCTGATCCCGTGGAAGATGCGCTACTCGCTGACCACCGTGGTCGCCGCCCTCATGCTGGTGAACGGCGTCATGACGCTCCAGGCGCTCGACTGCTGGTTCTGCCGTGTGAGCGGCATTCAGCCCAGTTCCCCGGTCGAGGAGTTCTACGCCGAGCACTTCGATAACGACTACATGGCAAACCGCTTCCAGACGATGACGATCCACCCGGATACATCAAGTCGCGTGGATTCACCCAAGCCGGCGGCGTAGCGGGCGGCAGAGCAGGCACGAGCTTCAAACTCGCGCCGGGCGCCAATCTGCCAGATACGGGCGCCTCTCTCAGACGGGATTTTAGTCGCAAAATGCCAAGCTGCAACAGCGAGGCATTTTGCGACCATTCCGGACAGCCAGCCGCAAACGGCCCCAAAACCGTCACGACCCGCTACTCGGAGAGCTCGCGCTCCACAACGCAGGTGTTCTTGATGGTTGCAACCAAATGCTGCAGACCGTCGATCGCGCGCGGGCGAATGTCGCCGCCGATGAGCACGAGCATGATGTCGTCACCCACGGCAAGCTCGCCGGAGTTCAACCACACGCGCACGTAGCCAATGCCCGGCAAAGCGCGAGCCTCCTCAACGGCGGCGGCCACCTTGGCCTCGTCGTAGCTGAACACCATGCCGGTGACCTTGTCGCCGGGCTGGACGCCATCGGTCTCGATGCCACGGGCCTCGGCCTTAGGCGTCTCGCGCACGGTTCCGTTGTGAATCAGATACATTCCGCATGCGCGGAAGCTCGGGTCGGCTTTGGCCTCACGCAGCCAAGCGTCGATGGAAGGCATATCTGCCATGGTCGATCCTTTCTTTCCGGCAATGCCCAACCGCGAACAGGCGCGCACGGGACATCGCCTTGACTACAAATAGCGCGCCGGCCAGCGGGGAAGCATCCCCGGCAAGCCGGCGCGAACATGTCTCAATTTGTACCTGTCCCCAATTGAGACTTACTGGGCTGGAATGGTGTCGACCACGCGGCACACCATGCCGGCGCGGGTGGTGCGGGGAATGATCTGGCCGGCGCACGTCACGAGGGTGAGGACCTTGTCGGCCTTCTCCACCTCCGCGGCGGCATCCTTCGCGCTTGCCTTCGCCTGGGCGAGGGAAGCCTGCAGGTACTGCGTAAAGGCCTTCTCGCTATCGAAATTGGTACGGCGGGCGTCCACGTAATCGTCCTGCACCTGCATGGTGAACATCGGCTTGAGAACGTAGGTCATCTCGGGCGTGATGTAGTAGACCTTTTTGAACGTGTCGAAGACCTTCTGGTCCATGCTCGCATCGATGGGCTCGAACATGGCGCCGTCGTTCATGTGATGACCGTACAGGGTGGTCTGCTGGTCGACCATACCCGGGGCGGTGCCGTCCATGTCCATGAAGATGGTGCCGTTCTCGCTGTATTCGCCATTGGGCAGATGACGCAGGTAGGTGTTGTTCGTCTCGCCCTGCGCGACCACGTAATTGATGCGCGTTCCGGGGACGTAGATCCAACCCACGATATCGTCGCTCTCTTTTTTGAGCGCGTCGAAATCGATCTGGGGGATGCCGTCCTCGCCCGAGGAATCCTTCACGGCCATCTCGGCGATGCCGTTGTAGTAATCATTGGCCTTCTTGTAGCCGATCTGCGCCTTGACGAACAGGCCGCCCGCCACGAGAAGCAACGCCACGCCCACCGCAATCAGGATGTTTGAGAGCACGTTGCCGCGGCGCTTGCCGGAACGTCCGGACTTACCGCCCCGAGGCGCGCGATACGCGGACGAAGCGGAAGCGTCCGCCTGCGCACCATGCACAGGACGCACGGCCTGGACCGGACGTTGCCCGTCGGCGGCCTGTGCCCCGCGCGTAGGACGCGCGTACGGCGACGGGGGAACGGGCCGCGAGCTCACCGGTCGCGGCGCCTGAACCCCACCGGGGCCGGGCGCGGGCTGGCCTTTAGGTTTGAAGTGCTTTCCCCCTTCGCTCGCCATACGCCTCTACGCCTCCGCCATCTCACGCTTGAGCTGAGCGATGGCCTCGCGATACTCGGGCATGGTGGCGCCGAGGATCTGCGTGGCGTAAATGGCCGCGTTCTTGGCGCCGTTGATGGCAACGCAGGCCACGGGCACGCCGGAGGGCATCTGCACCATGGAGAGCAGGGAGTCCAAGCCGCCCAGATCGCTGGTCTTAATGGGAACGCCAATGACCGGCAGCGGGGTGAAGGCCGCCACAACACCACCGAGGTGCGCAGCCTTGCCAGCAGCGGCAACGATCACCCTGATACCGCGATCGGCCGCGGACTCGGCCCACTCATGAACCTTCGCGGGGTTGCGATGCGCACTGGCAACGACCAACTCATACGGAACCCCGAGGCGCTCCAGCTCTGCCGCGCAACCCTCCATTACGGACAAATCGGACTTAGACCCCATGATGATGCCGACCAGCGGCGTTTGTGCGGGGGTGTTTTCAGTCATACTTCCTCCCATGGCGCTTAGCTTTTATCTTCGATTCAGTATACCCGCGAGCCTGCTGCGTGTAAGCCGATATCCCCACAAGCAAGCGGGCAGACCTACGAGAGGTTGGGCGAATGGCAAAGGGGACCGACCGCAGCCGATCCCCCTTCTCTCGTGATGCTCTTACGTGGGCAACACGAAGCTTCCGCTATTTGCGGCGACGCTTGAGAGCAGCACCAACCGCCGCTGCAATGGAGCCGATCAGGCCCGTGGCGCCAACCGCCACCAGCGCCGGATCGCCGGTCTGCACGAGCGAATCGCCGGGCTTGGAGCCGTTGGGCTTCTGCTGCGTATTCCCATTGCCGGAGCCGTCATTGTTGCCAGTCCCATTGTTGGAAGAGCCGCCGCCCGGGACCTCGGACTTAGCGAGGCCCTCATTGGCAGCATTCAGGCCGGCAAGAGCCTCGTCAATCTGCTGCTGCGTGGCCGCAGGGTTGTCGATGGTCTCCTTCGCCGCGTTCAAGGCAGACTGGAACGCGTTCCAGCTCTCCTCGGTGTAGCCCTCGTTTGCCTTGTCCTTCAGCGAGTCGTACAGAGCCTGGAGCTTGGACTTGTCCACCTGCGGAGCCTCGTTAGCCACAAGGCCGTCAGCAGCCTTGGTAAGACCGTCAAGAGCGGCGTTCACCTCATCCTGCGTTGCCTTGTCATTTGCCAGGACCTTCTCAGCCTCAGCAAGGGCATCGGCAAACGGCTTCCAAGAATCGGCGGTGTAGGAATCGGCGTTGAGACCCTTTACCTCGTCGTACTTGGCCTGAAGCTTTGACTTGTCAACAGCCGGAACCTCGGGCTTGGCCAGACCGGCGTCGGCCTTCGACAGAGCATCATGAGCAGCATCGACCTGCTCCTGGGTTGCCTTGTCGTTGGCAAGCACCTTGGATGCCTCGTCGAGTGCGGCATGGAACGCATTCCAGCTCTCCTCGGTATAACCGGCGTTTGCCTTGTCCTTAAGCGAATCGTACAGTGCCTGGAGCTTGGACTTGTCAACCTGCGGGACCTCGGGCTGTTCACCGTCGACGTAGTTGAAGTTGATCTCGCCGATGGTGAGCATGTGGTTGTTGGGATCCTTGAGGGTAGGAGCGGTACCGGTAGAAGTCAGAGGCTTGATCTCCACCTTGGCGACCTTCTTAGCCTTATTCGCATCGGAGATGGCGAAAACATACTTCTCCTGGTTCTGAGCGTAGTCGCCGCCCTTGAACTCCTGCTTGGAGCCATCCTCGAACGTGACCACCGCCTCGATGCTGTTGATGGAGCCATTGGAGGTCACTGCTCCATTGAAGAGCTCAATGTTCGAAAGGGTCCTAGGCTGCTTGAGTTCGAAGGCGATGTTCGCAGGCAGGCCGACTTTCTCGTCGTAGGGCTGGTCTTTGTAATACCACTTGAACTCGAATGCGCGATCGGTGTCGTTGTTGTTGAACAGGCCGTCATAGCTATTCTGCTGGACGAACTTCTTCACATTGGAGCCGTCGTCGGTCGGGTACCCCTTGTTGGTGATCGAGATGTTAAAGGCATCCTGACCAAGCTCCTGCGTCTGCGGGGCCTCCGGCTGATCGCCCTCAACATAGTTGAAGTTGATCTCGCGCAGCGTCAGCATGCGATTCTTCGCGGCATTGCCCTGGTAGCCAGTAACGGTGCCCTCGGAGGTGAGCGGCGTGATCTCGACACTCTGGACCTTCTTGCCCTTCTCGGCAGTGAGGGTATAGACGGCCTGCTTCTTGGCGAACTCGCCGTCCTTGAATTCGGACTTGGTACCGTCGGTGTAGGTGATGACGGCCTTCATGGAGGTCACGGTGCCGTTGTAGGTGTCACGGTTGACGATCTGGACGTCGCGCAGCGCGCGGGGCTCGTTGAGCTCGAAGCGCATCGTGGTGGGCAGCATCACGTACTCGGGGAGCTTGCCATCCTGCTGGTTGCCAGCGATATCCCACTTGAACTCGAAGCCGTTATCGGACTCGTTGTTGTCGAACAGGCCGTCGTAGTTGTTGCTCTGGATGAGCTTCTTGACGTTGGTGCCGTCGTCGGTGGGCAGCTTCTCATTGGTCATCGTGATCTTGAAGTCGGCCTGGCCGAGCTCCTTAACCTCCGGGCCGAGGTCGGAGCCGTTGGAGCTGACGAAGTCCTGCTTGGGACCGATCAGCCATGCCTGAGCATCAAGATTGACCTCGCAATCCTTCTTAGCCTTGAGCTGGAAGGTGGCAATCGTCTCAGTGCCGGAGTAGAGGTCCTTGTCGCCCTTGTTTGCCAGGGCGATATTCACCGAGTCATTTTCATCGCCATAGGTATAGTTGCCGGAGCGGTTCTCCATACCCTTGGTGCTATCGGCAACGCTGGGAGCCTTGCCCACAAACTCAAAATCGGAAACGGGGTAGTGAACAAGAGCGCCCATGGCGTTGACGTTCTTGGCGTCCTTGACCTTCACCTCAACGGTGATCGTCTCGCCCTGCTTTACCGAGGTCTTCTCGGGCACAACAGCGATCGAACCGGCAACCTTGCCGCCCTTCTTGGTTCCACCATCAAGCTTGGACATGGTGAAAGACATGTCGTACACATCGTATGCGCCGTTCATGTTGAAGTCGGCGGCAGACTGGGCGACATGGGACTCCCAGTCGGTAACACCGGTGCCGTGGTTCTCGCGACCCACGCAGTTTCCAAGATGCTGGTAATCCTCATCACCAACAGTTGCCGGAGCCTTGAGCGAACCAGTCTCCTGGGGCTCGGTTCCATCCTGCTTGTAGAGCGCAAGCTCGGTTGCAGAGAAGAAACCGCCGGTAGACTTCTGGACAGTCAGTCGCAGGTAGCGCGCGCTGGTGCCGGACAGATTGACGGTCTTGGGCTTCATCTTGTCAACGCCGGTGTTATCCCAGTTCTGAACGCCGTGATCCTGCCAGTGGACACCATCCAGGCTGGTCTCGACCTTCATCTGAGCAACATTGCCGTTGCCGCCATTGTCCTGACGAGGGGTGTAGACGAACTTATCCAGCTTCAACGTCTTGCCATAGTCGATGGTCATGGGCATGCCGATTGCCTCGTTGCCATTGCTGGAATGGAAGTTACTACCGCTCTTGTCATCATGGTCGAACGCGAGCTTGAGAGCACCCCATTGTTCGCCGCCCTTCCAATCGACGTTGACCGGCTGGGGGCAGTTGCGCCAGGGGTCCTCGAGAGTCTTGACAGAGATCTCGTCGCTCCACTTAGATACACCCTTATCGGTACGGGTACGAATCTGGAACGTGTGATCGGAGTTGTACGGGAGATCGGTCACATTGAACTCAACCGTCTCGCCGGACGGGATGGAGTTCACCATGCCGTCGATCATGATGTCATAGCCGGTGGCGCCGTTGATCTTGTTCCACGTGAGCTTGACACTCGTGGGGGTAAGGCCGTCCTCGGGAGCCTTGAGGGTCGGGGCCTGGAGGGAATCAATCACCTGGCTGGAACCAATGTGACCCTCGTTCTTAAAGCCCGTGACCTCAAGGGTCTGCTTGTTCGCCTGGACGTCGGTCTTGGCGAACTTCACATAGAGCTTGGGCGTGGTGATGATCTCCTGCTGGGAGAAACCCTCCTTCTTGACCTGCTCGGGAGCAGCAGAAGAGGCACCGTAGTTGAGGTTGGGTTGCTCGTTGTAGAAGTAAATGAACTCCCCGTCCTTGGGCTCCGCCTTGTCGAACGCCTCCTGGGAGTCGACCTTGACCTGCTTGAGATCGGCATTGCCGTTCTTGGCCTTCACGGACTTGGGCTCGCCGGAGACGTTCACGATGAACGTGGTGGTGCGGTCCTTCTTATAGCCCTCGTAGCTGCCCTTGGAATGCTCAGCCACGAACGTAGCCTTCTCGCCGTCCACGTTCGAGGTGAACTTGGTGGAAACGTGATCGCCGTAGCTGATGTTGCCCTGCTTGCCGTACTCCTTGTCGGACTCATCGATCTTGTTCTCGATGAAGGTGCCCGCATCCTCGAACAGGTTGTACTCACCGTTACCCGCAACCGCGAAGAACTCGACATTGCGCTTGGTGCGATCAACCTTGTCAGGGCTGTTGTTGGGCTCGTACATCGGGACGATGGCGTTGGCCTTTACAAACACCGGGAGCTTCCACAGCGGGGCGTCGAAGTTATTGAGCACCTGGCCTGCACGATACTGCTCACCGGTGAAGTAATCGATCCAGATGTCCTTCTCCGGGTTGCCAGGCAGGTAAATGCCATTGCGAACATCGCTGCCGTCGTTCTCCGCATCGGCGGTGTTCTGATAGATCGGCGCCACAAGGAAATCCTCACCAAGCGTGTACTCGTACTGAGTCTTGGTGCTCTTGGCGTAATCGGAATCATCGGAGAGCAGAATGGCGCGGACGATGGGCATACCCTCGTCGCCGTTACCGGTATTGATGTTCGCAGCAGATGCGGCCGTAGTGTAGATGTAGGGCATGAGCTGCGACTTGAGCTTGAGGTACATGCGGCTGATGCCGGTGTACGGGTCGCCATGGGTTTGCGGAGCCTTGACATAGGAACCCCAGCCGTCCATGTCGAGCATGAGCGGCGCAAAGGATTTCCACTGATAGTCACGCGTTGCGATGATGGGAGCACCACCAAAGATGCCGTCCATGTCGGATCCGATGTTGGGGTTGCCTGCAAGGCCCTGACCGATGAACGTGGGAACGTGGAAGCGGATGTACTCCCAGTTACCACCGGTCTGATCGCCCGTCCAAATGCCACCAAAGCGCTGCGTGCCCGCCCAACCATCGAGGGTGATGATGTTGGGGCGGAAGCCCGCCTCAGTAGTCACGATGTCATACGCGGTCTTGGTGCCGTCAAGTGCCATGGAGTAGCCAGGACCGACCCAAGCAACGTCGGTCTTAAGAGTCGTTACGCCGCCCTTTTTGACCTCGTTCTTAAAGTCGCGCAAAAGCTGCCATTGAGTATTCGGGTTGGAATCGGGCTCCAGGTAAGACTGCGTCCACAGGCCCGTGGCAACACCCCTCTCGTTGGCGTAGTCGGTGAACTCCTTGAGGTTGTCCACGTTGGCCGCAACCGCCTCGAGACGCTCCTGGCTGGAGGTTCCGTCCTCATTGACGCCGCCGGTCTTGCCAAAGCCGTTCTGGCCATAACCGGCGCCGTAGCCGTCATTGGGCAGGAAATAGCCCAGGGGCATATCGTTCTCAAGGTAGTTATCAAGGCGATGGCGGGCGGAGAACTCCTCGGGGAAGTCAGTACCCGCAGGGATGTTCTCCGTGTGGACCGACGGGCCGTGCCCGTTCAGGCTCTCAACATGCGTGTTGGGGGCCATGGCGGTACCCGTACCGCCCTTCTCGTACTGGATCTCGCCGGCGTTCGCATCGGTCGCAGGAGCAGAACCCTTTATCTGCTTCTTGCCATACCCATTTTGCGCATCGGCCGACCACATATCGCGGTTCCATGCGTTGAGATGGCCAACGTAGAACGCGTACTCGGGAAGCAGCACGGGATTGCCGGTGACCTTATAGTAACCCTGGAGCAGATCCTGAGCGATCGGCGCGGTGGATTTACCCTTGGCGGCATCTGCCACAAAATAATAGGCGTCGAGCTCGTTCTCTTTATGCGTCGCCACGGTTGCATCACCGTTGGACTTGCCAAAGTCATACGTGCCGTCGGCAAAGGTGTTGCGCAAAACGCCGTATCCCTCGCTGGACCAGTAGAACGGGTTGGGCGAAGCAACGCCGCCATCGACCCAATTGGACTCGTTGGCAATGTGGATGGAGTTGCCCGTATGAATGAAGCGCCCGTTCTGGGTGCCGCCGCCAAAGAAGTCCTCACCCTCATGCTTGACGAGCGTTTGGACGGTGGAGCCCTTCTCGAGATCGAGAGGCGCTGCCTCCTCCATGACCACCTTGCCGTCACGCTTGATGGTCATTTTCGCCGTGGCCTTGTCGAGCTCGATGGTGGTCTTACCGCCTGCAGGGGAGATTACAAATGCCCCTCCCTGATCTTTCACGCTCGCCTTTGGCTTGGAGTACTTTGACGAAGTGTCGGGCTGGGCCTGAATCTTAGCAACGTGCTTCGGGTCCCTCGGCTTCGCATAGGCACTAAAATCACCAGACGGATCGACGTTGTAGCGGAACACATCGTCCTCGAGCAGGGTGATTTTGCCCTGGATGTCCTTTGTACCATCGGTGAACGTGACGGTGACCACGTTGTTCTTTGCCTCGGCGGACTTTACGCCCGTCAGCGGCGCGGCGGATGCCGGAGCGGCGATTGCGAGCGAAAGCGCCGTGGCGGCAACAACGGCGCTGCCCTTGACCCATGAGCGCTTGAGCAACGGCTTGGTATCGCGCATGTGCTCTCCTTATCCCTTTTGTCTGCGCACCACGCTTCCATCATGGAAGCCGTGCGCTTTGATGCACTGGTATGAACCAGCACACCACCTACAGATAATGTTAAGTTTATTAATGGGTTTATTGAGCGGCTTCTATATTCCGTAAACGACTGCATTGAGTCGGCAAACGGTCGGAATCTGGGTACCCTCCCCGAGTACCCCCCCCGACAGGATATTCAGATTTAATACCAGTTGGCCTCCAAAAGAAGCTCACCCAAAGCTCGCAACAAGCGGCAACAAGTAGGGCCCGCTCCCGGTAATCCGAAAACGGGCCCATGTTAGATATGAATGCAACCTACGCCAAGTCCTGCAGCGCCACGACCTCCATGCCGTCGCCCGACTGACGGGCCTCGAGCGCAGCTATGTACGCGTTGGCGGCGGAAAGCGCCGTCAGGCAGGTCACCCCGCGGCGCACAGCCTCGGTGCGAAGCACGTAGCCGTCGCCGCGCGAACCCGGGCCGTAGGGGATGTTTACGATGAACGCGATTTCCCCGCCGGCGATGAGATCGAGGATCGAGGAACCACCGTCCTCCGAACTCGAGGCCCCAACCTTGCCCACGATCTCGCACGGCACGTTGCCGCCACGCAGCACGCGCGCCGTTCCCTCGGTGGACACGATCTCGAATCCCAGGTAGCGCAGGATGCGCGCGAGGCTCAGGATGTGGCGCTTGTCACGGTCGCACACCGAGATGAATACGCGGCCGTCCTTGGGCGTCGGCAGCTGGTAATCGATTGCCAGCTGCGTTTTTGCGTACGCCTCGGGGTAGCTCTTGGCGATGCCCATGACCTCGCCCGTCGACTTCATCTCGGGCCCCAAGATGACCTCGGCACCGGGGAAGCGACCCCACGGCATCACGGCTTCCTTCATGCAGAAGTAATCGAGCTTGCGACGATCATCCGGCAGGTCCAGGTCGCTCAGAGCGGCGCCGGCCATGATACGGGCGGCACAGCGGGCCAGCGGCACGCCCGTCGCCTTGGAGATGAACGGCACGGTACGGCTCGCGCGCGGGTTCGCCTCGATCACGTAGATAGCGTCACCCTTAACCGCATATTGCACGTTCACCAAGCCACGCACGCCGAGCGCCAGCGCAATGCGGCGCGTCGTCTCACGCAGCTTTTCCTGCAGGGACTCGGAGAAGGAGAACGGCGGGATGCACGTGGCCGAGTCGCCGGAATGGATGCCCGCCTCCTCGATGTGCTCCAAGATGCCCCCGATGTAGACGTTCTCGCCGTCACACAGGGCGTCAACGTCGCTCTCATACGCACCCTCGAGGAAGCGGTCCAGGTAGATGGGATGATCGGGGCTCACGCGCGTGGCCTCGGCCATGTACTCGCGCAGACGCTCGGCGTCGTAGGCGATCATCATGCCGCGGCCGCCGAGCACGTAGCTCGGCCGCACGAGCAGCGGATAGCCAATCTGCGCCGCCACGGCCTCGGCCTCCTCGAACGAGGTGGCCATGCCCGCCGGCGGATACATGATGCCCAGTCGGTCGAGGAGCGCCGAGAAGCGCTCGCGGTCCTCGGCAAAATCGATGGCGTCGGGCTGCGTGCCCATGATCTTCACGCCGCTCTCGGCCAGCGCGCGCGTGAGGTTGACCGGCGTCTGGCCGCCCAGCGTGGTGATCACGCCCGCGGGGCGCTCGGCATCCACGATGTCCATCACGTCCTCGTAGGTGACCGGCTCGAAATACAGGCGGTCGGAGGTGTCGTAGTCGGTGGACACGGTCTCGGGGTTGCAGTTGACCATGATGGTCTCGAAGCCGCGCTCGGCCAGCTCGTAGCAGGCATGTACGCAGCAGTAGTCGAACTCGATGCCCTGGCCGATGCGGTTGGGACCCGCGCCCAAGATCATGACCTTGGGCTTTTCACAGGAGCGCACCTCGTCGGCAGCCACGCCGCGGCGCGCAGCGGGAGCCGGGCGCATGAGGTTCTCGTATGTCTTGTAGTGGTACTCCGTGGCGCTCTCGAACTCGGCGGCGCACGTATCGACCGTCTTCATGCTCGGCACCACGCCCAGCCCCTTGCGATACGCGCGGACGAAGCGCTCGTCGCTGCCGGTCAGCAGCGCGATTTGGGCATCGCTCGTGCCGTACTGCTTGAGCAGGCGCATTGCGTCGGCGTCGATGTCCTCCACGCGCAAGCCGCGCACCGACTCCTGCACGGCGATCATGTCGTGCAAGCGGTCGAGGAACCACGGATCGATGCGCGTTGCGTCGTACAGGTGCTCCACGCTCCAGCCGCGGCGCAGCGCCTCGGCAACATAGGCGATGCGCCCCTCGCTCGCGCGGGACACGGCCGCCGCAAGGTCGTCCTCATCCAGGGATGCCAGCTCGCCCGCGCCCTTCGCGTTCACGCCGAAGCCACAGGCCCCGTCCTCGAGCGAGCGCATGGCCTTGCCGAACGACTCTTCGAACGTGCGGCCGATCGCCATGACCTCGCCCACGGCCTTCATGCGCGTGGTGAGTGTCGTGTCGGTGCCCTTGAACTTCTCAAAGGCGAAGCGGGGCACCTTGACCACGCAGTAGTCGATCGACGGCTCGAAGCACGCCGGCGTGGCGCGAGTGATGTCGTTGGTGATCTCATCGAGGGTATAGCCCACGGCCAGGCGCGCGGCGGCCTTGGCGATGGGGAAGCCCGTGGCCTTGGAGGCGAGGGCCGAGGAGCGGCTCACACGCGGGTTCATCTCGATGACGATGAGGCGGCCGTTTTGGGGGTTGACCGCGAACTGCACGTTCGAGCCACCCGTCTCGACGCCGATCTTCTCCAAAATCGCCAGGGAGGCGGCGCGCATGCGCTGGTACTCGAGATCGGACAGGGTCTGCGCGGGAGCGACGGTGATGGAGTCGCCCGTGTGTACGCCCATGGGGTCGAGGTTCTCGATGGAGCACACGATGATGCCGTTGCCGGCGCGGTCGCGCATGACCTCCATCTCGTA
>OIDT01000260.1_pt1 | contig 47979 bp, 36 predicted proteins | sample 1581601 | NCBI WGS metagenome assembly OIDT01 (sample SAMEA3882515, study PRJEB24775) | human gut metagenome | biome: human-associated habitat; feature: intestine environment; material: feces | place: Netherlands | collected 2009/2010 | reverse complement strand
CTTTGTATTGCTACAAAAAAATGAAAGAACAAAAGGAACTGGAATCTTAATGTTACAAAGAAGTATCCGTAATGGTTGTAACGGATAAGTATAAGAGTATAGCCGATGCAGAGAAACACTATCCAAAATTGTTAGGAGGTAATAATTATGACAATTGAATTTTTTGAAAAAATGTGCGATATAGATTCCGATAAAACATATGTGAGCAAAGCAAAGCTCAATGGCACAGAGCTTCCGTTGTATGCAGTTGAAGAAAAAATCAATATTTGTAACGAAAAGGAATACAAATACTACAGCTACAATCAGAGAACCAATAACTACAGTATGAGAAGCTTATTGTGGGACGAGGCTGAATATATTGAATTTTTGTATAATCACAGGACAGATGAGCTTCAGAAGCTGATTGACTCAGGAAAGCTGTACAGAACAGTAATGCAGAGAGTACACAAAGCAAACAAGCTTATTGACAGCACATTGCACGAATGGGAATCACAGGACGAAGAAATTATTCTTGCAAAAAAGTCAGGAAACAACGAAAAATATCGCAAGCTCCTTAACGGCTTGCGAATGACAGCCCGAACAGAAATTTACAGGGAATATTTATTCAGATAAGGAGTGTAAGAAATGTTAGTTATAATTAATTGTATTCTCGCTTTAATTTTCTTTTTTGTATTTTTTATAATGTTACATTCAGAGCCGAGTTTTATTAAACTTGCAATTGTCTTAACAGCACTTTTGATTAATATAGTGTGTGTAGTAACAATTATATCATCTTTTAAATACACAATTGATATTAAACTATCAGATGAAGTAAAAAGCAGCCAAAATATTGTTAATTTTAAAGACAATCGTGATTTACAAGGTGGTTTTTTTATTGGGTGCGGCGAAGTAAATACTGAGCAATACTATTATTATTACTACAAAACTGATAAAGGGAGTTACAAAGCAAGCAAAATTAAGGCTGACGATTGCGAAATAATCTATACTCAGGATACTCCGCACATAGATACTATAGTAAAATCGGCTGACGAAAAAGCAACTGAAAATCCGCTTACTTTTGAACCTCTTTTGTCGCTCAGAATTTCAGGTACAGGAGAAAAGTATAAAATTTATGTTCCTGAAGGATCTATAACAGATGAGTTCTCTATTGATACGGAATAAGGTGAAAATAATATGTTATTTTTTGTGTTGACATTCATTTTTTGCTTATATCAATAATTAAATTTAGTTTTAGTAAAACATCCCCTTCATCTTAATTGATGAAGGGGATGTTAGTTTTCGCTGATATCTAAACTTGTCTTTTTTATTTACTTTAAATCCGTCAAGCATTATCAAGTCAAACATTATCAATTTGATTCATTTTCATGTAAATAATATAAATAATACAAGCACATTTCAATTTTGATGCGACTTTCAAATCTCAACAAAACTGTCTCAATGTTGTACTTTGCTATATCTTCAGAGCCGGCTTTGGCAAATTTATTACGACAAGTATATACCATAATCATTATATCAACAATAGTTTTTCCTTTGTTGTCTTTCACGGGAATTTTATAATATAGAATTGAACCATTTAAATCTGAAGTTTCAGTTTTATCTGCATTACAAGGCACATATTCCTGTGCTTTATAAGCTTCAGATTTATCGTTTCTCATAACAATATTTGTATGTAATTTTCGAGCATGATTAAACAATGAGTTTTCATTGTCGATAATATCGCTCAATTTATCGTAATCGAATTTTTGAGAATGTGCTAAAGTCCATTCGTGTCCTGAACCCAGCTCATTTGGAAGGCAATATATAGCATTAACTCGTACATCTTTTTCAGGTACATCTATATTGTTCCCGTTTAGTATAGACTCCAATATATCGCTAATTGCATTGCAAATATTTCTTAACTGATTACAAGGCTTATTGACTATAGCAGGTGGCTCTATTTTTCCCAACTTCACATCATCAATAACACCTACAAGAGTATTAAATTTTTCCTCGCACACCTTGTTTGTCTTTTCAATTAAATCAAGGTTAAAATTCAAATCCTTATTTTTACTGATATTTGCAGAATATTTAGCATAAACAACATCAGAAATCTGAATAAATAAGACCATAATGAAGAATACCAAAAACAGAACCAAACTGATTATAGCACAAATTAAAGTTAATGAATTATCTGTGTTATTACTTACTAACCCAGTTGTATTGTCTGTTTTTCCAACTCCAGAACTATCCATTATTTTCATAACTATAGATGATATAAAAGAAATCGTTCCTGCAACGCTTGTAATGATAATTGTTCTTAACCAATGCTTTTCTTTTGCTAAATACAATTTTACTAAAAGATTTTTATCTGTTATTCTTTTCATTTTCTGAAACTCGTGTAAATTTAAAATCATCAAGATTAGGACGCAATTTCCTCGAGTAATTTGCTTTTCTTTGAAATTTTTTACTGTCCAAATCTAAATTGTTCTCCTTTCCAGATTTTTGCAAGTATGAAAAGCCAATACGATACATACTTTTAACTGACATAATAACTCTCCTTATAATGTGCATTTCCTTCACCTCTATTATATATGTGGTATTTATTATTGTCAATATAAATTTACAAATTGCTACAAAAATATACTATATATTACAAAAAAGTACATCTAAATTTCGCTATTTTTCTCGAACAATTGTTCTATACTCATTATAAAGAAAATAAAATACTATGTCAATATATTCGACACCATTCCCTATAAAAAATTTTTACAAAAATTATTAGGGTACCAAATAGTACCCTGTTTCAATAAATAAAAAAATAAGACCTAAACCGTAAGTTCAGACCTTATTTTTGCGTTATTAATTTTTCAACCCTCAAAGTTTCCTTTGACAGTTTTTTATTATACACCAAATGTATGTAATTTAAAATCAACACTTATTGCGTTTAATCGCCTTCCGCCCTTGCTACAACGATTTTAAGCAAGAATAATGTAATTTCTCCTACTAGCTATAAAATGCAATACAGACCGCTTAAGAGCCTTTATCCTTCAAAAATCAAATCGTTTCCCTGACATTTTATCTTTCAGAAGAAAATGCTTTTTAGAGTGATTTAAGAATAATTTAGGTCAAATGCAATTATAAGATCTATGTACCTTTGTTCAGATGAGGAGTGTAAGAAATGTTAGTTATAATTAATTGTATTAGCAACTGAAAATCCGATTACTTTTAAACCTCTTTTGTCGCTCAGAATTTCAGGTACAGGAGAAAAGTATAAAATTTATATCCCTGAAGGCTCAATTACAACAGATTTTTCGGTTGATATGAAATAATGAAAGGAAAAACTCTATGAAGTTTGAAATTAAAAATAATAAAATTTATAGAAAGGGTGAAGAAATCAAACCCGATACAAGCGGTACAAATGGAAAGGTTGTGAGCGGAATGTCGGCACACGGCTTATGGTTTTCAGCTTCAACAAGTACCGAAAAAATTACAATATACAAAAAGGACATCATTGACCTTGCCCCAAACGCCCACGAAGTTTTTATGAGCTATATAATTTGAAAAAACAACAAAAAGGCAGATAACATCTTTTTTGATGCTATCTGCTTTTACTTTTGTCCTTGTTATGTTGTGATTGATTTTCTTGTGTGTGGGATATAATTTTTGAGTTTTGATTTATCTGCTTTCTCGATAGACGGTATGGTCTTAAATTCGTTTTTAACCGGGTTTTTGCATAAGAAAACCTTTTTGATGATTCTAGTATGTACTGTGCTAAATCGGGTGATTTTCTCACTTGTTTAAGGTAAAGTATAAGTCATACTAACGCTTCAACCGAAACAGCAGATGGTATATGTTCAATTATCCACTCATATTCTTTTATATTGCTGTACAAAGCACCTAAATCAGACTGATTATCGCAAAGAATAATCTTTGTGTTGTATGAGCATAAGTCTTTATACATCTTTTTTACGCAGTCTAAAGCAGACTTAGAGCGGAGATATTTCTCGTACTTTGCCATAACAGCATTTGCGTATTCTACCAAAACTTCACATTGAGCAGTTACAAGATAATTAGTTTTCATATACATACTCCTTTCAGTCTGAGCAATAATAATTTATTGCAATTTGTTTTATCCGATTGAAAATACTCAGTTTATTCGGTTTAATTTTAAGATTATCAAATGATTCATTGTTGGCGAAATAATAATTGCTCAATGCTTCAAGAAAAGCAAGCTCATCTATGTTGTCATAATCAGAAAGCATATCGTTTATAGTCTGATTAACAGTTGTACATAAAACACCGTCAAAATTGAGATACTCTATATCGTCAAATGAATTGACAATATGATATTCAATGTTATCAAATTGTCCCTCGTTCTGAGCATACACCTGTATCTTAGATTCATTGACATAACCATTGAATAATTCAAGGTACTCAAGTGCCGAAACTCCGCACAGGATTAAATCTGTACCTTGAACCACATCTTGTAACCAATCGACATTAGAAAGATATCGTGTACTTGTAATTGACATCATAAATATCACCACACTTCATTTTCTTTACATATTATCTTATGTCAAAATCGGAAAATTTGCAAGTTTTAAGGACAACAAAAAAGAGCCGTTCAGAGCCGTCTGAACGGCTGCTTTTTAAATTAAATAAAAAATATTTATCTACCGCAAAATCGGAATAAAGAGCTGTTTAAAGCCGTTTCAAGCTATTATAATCACAACTCTTGTTCACTCCTTTTAGGTTCTGATTTCATAACTGTTTTATTCTGAATTTGCTTTGAAGATTTGTTCCTGCCGAGGATTTTATCCTTACCAAAGTAATGTGTTTTGGGCTTTGATTCTGTTTTTTGGTGAGCAAGCTCAATGTTCAAAATCTTTGTTAATTCAGACAGGCGTGCTGACTTTTCCTGCAATTCCGCTTCATATTCAAAAGGCTTTTCAAGCAGGGCAACACTTGTTTTGTAATCAAGGTCAAGCTTGTTAAGAGAATTCTGACTGTAATCAAGAACACTTTCGGTTTTGTACAGCAACCCCTCTATTTTACTGAGGTTATGCACAGCAGAAACACCGAGCTGAGCAGAATATGAATATTTACCCTTGATTGTAACTACAATGTCATCATACACATTTCCGTTGTTTATAACGCTTATATCGAATCCGCAAATGTTGCCAATGCCAACCTGCTTCTTTCTGTTGTCGGCTATTCTCACCTGAGCAACAGCAGTTGTAAGAGCTTTGGCAGCGTTTTTTCGTTCCTCATCGTTCTTCAGGTCAAAAGTCTGAGAACCTAAAGTTAATTTGCAAATAAGTTTACCGTCCTTATCGACAAATGACTTAACATTATCGATATCGGATTTTATGTTGCCGATAGTACAAAGGAGTTGCTTGCGTTTTTCGGGATAAGCCGCAACACCATCTTCAAGCTCATATTTTGTATTGTTGTAATCAGCTTTGAGAGAGTTAAGCTCCTTTACTCTGTTATCAAGCGTGAGCTTCTCACGGATACGGTCATCGCCCGTACAGAGAGCCTTAATTTCGCCATATGAAAGAGCCGCTTGGTCAACATCGGCACACTTGCGTGCAGGAGCTTTGTCAGTCATAACCTGACTGATAAATTTTTGCTTGGTTTCGAGGAGCTGATAGCTGTACGCATCAAAAGTTCCTTTGGTAACATATCTGTACAAATGCACTTTTTCGTTAATATTGCCCTGTCTGACCATTCTGCCACGCCTCTGCTCGAGGTCTGCCGGTCGCCACGGAACATCTAAATCGTGCAGAGCAATGATTCTGTCCTGCACATTTGTGCCTGTTCCCATTTTGCCCGTTGAACCGAGTAAAATTCTCACTTCACCGCTTCTGACCTTTGAAAACAATTCGGACTTTTGAGCTTCGGTTTTTGCATTGTGTATATATGCTATTTCAGTCGCAGGGATGCCCTTTGCAATGAGCTTGTCCCTTATGTCGTCATACACGCAAAACTTGCCTGTTTCCTCAAGAGAGTCAAGTTCCGCAACACTCTTGTTATCGTTTTGCTCTTTTGAGGAGTCATTGCCTGTGTTTTTTGACGGCACACCGAGGTCACAAAAAACAATTTGAGTAAGCTTGTCTTTTGCTGTGTCTGTATAAATGTCAAATACATTGTTTACACACACATTCAGCTTTGTATTTGGATCATCCTCAAAATCGGGGCTAATAAGTCGGGGGTCAAGACCGAGCTTTCTGCCGTCACCGGTAATTTTGAGCATATTATCCTGTGACGGATCTACGGAGCCTGAATTAACCTCATCTGCTCTGTCGGATAATTCATCGACAAGCTCCTTTTGAAGCTCTGTAGGCTCTACATCAACAATGTGAAGCTCACAATCAGGCACTTTAAGTTTAAGAGTTTCAGCTGTCTTTACATCGGCTACCATCTTAAACATAGACATAAGCTCAGGCAGATTGGAATATTCCGCAATCCTTGTGCGTTCCTTAAACTTGTTTCCTGCCGGAGCTAACTCGTATTCTTTCTTTTGCACACCGAATGCAGAAATCCAATTATCAAAATTCTGCATATTGTTGTGACTTGCAAGAAAATCATAATTAAGGTATCTCATCATTGTGTGAAGCTCTGTAACGCTGTTTGACAACGGTGTACCTGTGGCAAATACAACACCCTTGCCGCCTGTCTTTTCGTCAAGATAACGGCATTTTGCAAACAGCTCTGTTGCCCTCTGAGAAGCTCTTGAAGATATACCCGAAACATTTTGCAGCTTTGTTGCACAGTACAGATTCTTAAATTCGTGAGCTTCGTCAACAAACAATTTGTCAATTCCAAGCTCCTCGAAATATACGGTATTGTCTTTCTTACTTGATTGAAGCTTCTCAAGCTGATTTTCGAGATTCTTTTTTGTACGCTCCATTTCCTTAACGGTAAATTTATTACCGTCCTGAGCTTTCATCTCAGCAAGACCGGCAACAATATCATCAATTTGAGATTGTAAAAAGGCTTCCTGCCTTTCAGGAGATAGGGGCAGCATCTTTAATTGCGTATGTCCGATAATAACGGCATCATAATTGCCAGTTGCAATTTTTGACATTAACATCTTGCGGTTTGATGATTTAAAATCATCCTTTGTTGCAACCAATATGTTTGCGTTGGGATAGAGCTTCAAAAAGTCTGCTCCCACCTGTTCTGTCAGATGATTCGGTACAGCAAACAAGGATTTGTGACACAACCCAAGCCGTTTACATTCCATAGCAGTAGCTATCATTTCAAAGGTTTTTCCTGCACCTACCGAATGAGCAAACAGTGTGTTGCCTCCGTAAATAGCGTGAGCAATGGCATTTTTTTGATGTTCGTGAAGCTGAATGTTTGAATTCATTCCCGGAAAATTAAGGTGTGAACCGTCATACTCTCGTGCGTGGACGCAATTGAATGTGCGATTGTATGTGTCAACAATATCTCTGCGGCGGTTAGCATCTTTAAAAATCCAATTCTTAAATTCACGGCGAATGGCATTGGCTTTTTGCTGTACAACCTGAGTCGCTTCTACATCAAGCACTCTTACAGGCTTATTGTTTTTATCACGCTCAACAACACCGTATTCGTCAACCTTGTCTTTATACACTTTCGGTTCGGATAAATTGAGAACGGATTCAAATATCTGATATGCAGATAATCCGCTTGCACCGTAGGTCTTTACAGTAGTTACCGACAAATCCGCTCTCTTATTCGTGATATTCCATCTGCCGGAATACTCTGAATAGTCAAGCTCTATTCTGTCGGATTTAAAAAATCTTGACACATAATCCGATTTAAGGCTTTGCGGTGTTTCAAAAATCTCATACATAAATTGCTCATAGTATTTTTTATCAATCCAAGTAGCTCCGAGGTTAATATCAATATCGCCGGCTTTCAGAGGAGTAGGCAATACTTCCTTTAAGGCGACAACATTTGATTCATATATGCCGTTGACCGAAGCGTATGCTTTTGCCATGTCAAGCTTTGCATATATATCTCCCGACAAATATTCGGAAGCAGTTTGATATTCGTAGTCCTCATCGCCTGTATATGACGGTACGGCAAATATTTCACCTTTTTCTCTCAGCCCGATTTTCAAATCCTCGGGCGGCACATCCGTAATTTGGCTCATATACTCGAAGTCGATAACACCTTTTTCTGCAACGCAGACAGCAAGAGCTTCTTCAGCCGTATCAACATGATTTATTGTTGCTGTCGGCTTATTTACACGCTCTGTAAATATATCGGACTTCTTAACAAGTAAATTATTATCTTTGGCAAAATCGGCTTCGAGAGAAGCAACAAGCGGATATGCTCCGTCAGAGTTTAACAAGCTGTGATTGTAACTGCTGTGAAGCAAGCCGTACTTACTGTAGAAGCTGTCATAACAGTTGTTGAGCTTTTCCTGCAATTGAGCTATCTCTGAATCCTTGTTATCGTACTGCTGAACATCAAGCAATTCACGCAAAGTGTCACGAATATCAATAAAGGAATTGATGCGTTCGTGATTTAATTTTTTCCCAAGTGCTTTGTCTGCGGAAACATTAACTATTTTACCGCTCTTATCAGAGCCGTAAAAATATATTTCGCCGTTTCGGCGATAAAAGCTTTGTAAACGCAGTTTTAAAGGTTCGGCTGTTAAATGTTCGGAAACCGGAATCAGCTTTTCTGCAGAAGCGGAATATTCAAAATTGATATTCTTTACCGCCGAGGAAAGAAGCTCCGACAATGTTCTGCCGTCATTAAACGGCACGCACATCGTATCGTCTGTTCTGCCGAACATTTTATTGCCTTCAACAACTTCGCCGAGTATCATTTCGGGATGCTCAACAAAATAATTGTTGACGGTTAATCCGTTTTCAAGCTGTCCTGTATGTACCCAAGACGGTTCAATTTCTGACTTTTTTTCTCTTTTTTGGAGGAATATAATGTCAGCTGTAACCTCCGTTCCTGCCGATTTAAAGGCGTTATTCGGCAATCTCACAGCACCTACCAAATCCGCTCTTTCGGCCAAGGTCTTGCGGAAAGAGCTGTCCTTTTTGTCAAGCGTACCTTTGGAAGTTACAAAAGCCACAATGCCGCCGTCACGCACTTTATCAAGTGATTTCAAAAAGAAATAATCGTGAATTTTCAGATGTTTTGAGTTGTATTTAGAATCATTAACACTGAAATCGCCGAAAGGAATGTTTCCGATTGCAACATCGAAGCTGTTGTCATTGAAACGAGTATTCTCAAAGCCGTCAATCGTAATGTCAGCTTGCGGATACAGCTTTTGAGCTATTCTGCCCGATAAGCTGTCTTTTTCGACACCGTACAAATTCACCTTATCACGAAGTTCTTCGGGAAGTCTGCCGAAAAAGTTTCCTACGCCCATTGCAGGCTCAAGTATGTTGCCGTCCTCAAATCCTGCGTTACGAATGACCTCATATATACTGTCAACGATTGCTGTATCTGTGTAGAATGAATCAAGCACAGTTGACCGTGCTGCGGTATATTCTTCATCCGTAAGCAAACCCTTGAGTTCAGAATACTCATTTTTCCATTTATCATTATCAGACTCAAAAGCATTGGCAAGACCGCCCCAACCGCTGTAAAGGAACAACTGACCTTGTTCTTCAGGTGTAGCCGCTCTGTTTTCTGCTTCCGTTTGCTTTAAAATCTTAATGGCAGCAATGTTATTTTGAAACTTTGTTTTTGCTCCCGTGACAGCTTCTCTGTCCTCAATTACATAGTTTTTGGCTTTTTCATCATTTACGCTTGTTTCGGTCTGCTCGGAGCTTTCGACCATATCAAACAATGTAGGCGGTTCAGCTTTTTCTGCTCTTGACGGTGCGGCATTTTCAACCTCCACGGTAAGCTCGTCAACGCTCTGTAATTTTTCATCGCTCCTGACTTCTCTTTCTTTGCTTTCCGTTATCGGTAAATCTGCGGCTTTCTCATTTTCACCTTTATCAAGCTTTATATCGGCTTCGAGTATTTTTACAACACCTGAATACTGCGGATATTGATTTAAAAAATCAATAATTCCACCGTTACCGTCCCCGATGTCCTGCCGTTCGGTGTATTTCGTACCGTTCGGCATATTAATAATAAATTTCGTTTTTTCATAACCAAGATGAATATTGTCAAGCTCACCGTTTCTGTATGCTTCTGCAACCGCATTTTCACTGCCGTATTCCTCAATTTCAAGCTGTCTTTGCTCAACCCATTCGTCATCGGCATTTTTCATAAGTTTGTCAAATTCAGAAACAGAGTATGTTTTGCCGTTCTCAAATACCGGACTTTCACTCCAATCACAAGTAATTGTCGGACGAATTATTTCCTGTACAGGCTCAGTTTGTTCAGGCTCGTTTATCGGGACGATTTCATTTTCTGAATTAAATTGATTAACGATTTCTTCTGAGCTGACATTCAGAGCACCGGCATCGGATTCTGCGTCAGCCATAACCTGTTGAATAAATGGATCACTGTTCAGCTTATCTTCATCGACAAGCTCACCGTTGACTATCCCTGCGTCCTCAAGCTGCTGACGAATAACTGCGGGATCTATGTCGTCAAGCTCGTCGTGTTCCTCATAAAACGGTGCAAGCTCCTCATCGGAAAGGTACACAAGGTCATCGAACGATAAAGAGTGCAGACAGTTATCAATCATATCTTTAAGGTCGGCATATGTTTCTTCTTTGAATAATTTGTCATCAACATAAGTTTCAAGCCTATAGTCAACAAGATTTACAACAGCTTCAACAGTATGCTTGCTGTCTTCTGTTGTTGTGTATGCCACTCCGACTTTTTTTAAGTCTGAAAAATCCGCTTCCGAATCAAATTCATCCTGACAGTATGAATTGATAAGTTGTTTTGCATATATAATAGTTGAATCACGAACAATATTGTCAATTGTAGCGTGAGTATATACATCGAAATCAATTTGATTATTGTGTAACATGTTTTTTAATTCGTTATCAATTGCAATGCTTTGTTCAAGATTATGTATTCGTCCCTCTTTTTCAAACACTGATGTATCACGCTCAACAAAATAATTAAAATTGTTATAAAGACCATAAAGTTTGTTCACACTATCAGAATATGCCGAATACACTTCGGTGTTTTTATCTTCATTAAGATAAGTGTTGTTAAGTAAAATTGGTGAGTCAGTAACTATAAAATCAACTTTACCGTACAAACGATTGATACGCTTCATCTGCTCGTTAAGAATTGCAAATTGATGTTCATAATGTCCGTCAAGCATAATAAAATTGTTGTCATATACAAGCTCTTTGGCATATTCCTGTACATATTCCGTAACAAATCCTTGCTTTTTCAATTTTTCGGCTACTTCAAGACAAGATGTTGTTTTTCCTGCACCCGGTCCGGCAAAAGCATTGATAACTATTGTATGCTTGTCTGACACATTGCTCGTAATTTTTTTCTGTTCAGATATGAGTTTGTTAAACTCATTCGAAAGATCTACAAGTCCCTCATATTTGATATTCACAGTAAATCCTTGTGTTTTAAGAAGTTCAGTATTATCATTCAGTTTAAAATCAGGGAATCCGACTGTATCAACTGAAGAACCGTTAATGTTTCTTGTTGTAGAAACAAGGTCGAGAATATCTGCAACGGTTTTTGCGTTCTCACCTCTGACTTCATAAAAATCACCGACCTTTATAAGTTCTATTTTCCGTACTTCAGGTGATTTGATTTCGGGAACTACTGCAAGCTCAACGAGCTTGTGCTGAATATCTGCATTAAGACCTTCGGCAAACTCCGTACCGCTGTAAAACTTTTTAACAGCGGTTCTGAAACTTTCGCTACCGATATCAATTAACCTTTGTTCGCCTGTTGTATCAAGAAAATCAAAGAATCCTGAAAAATCATCTCCGTATTTTTTGTTAGCTTCCGCTATCTGTTTGTAAGATACCTCGGTAATTACAAACTGACCGCCGGAGTATGCGTCAGGATTATAGTACATATATGTAATACTTTCGACTTCGGACTCTTGAAAATAAAGGGTTTTCTCAAGAGTGTTAAAGTCGGGTAAAGCAGGGGTATATGTACCGTCAGAAATCATGCCTTCCACTTCACTTCGTGTAACACCTTTGACCTTAGTTACAAGATTTATAAGAGAATCATAATCACTGCGACTGTATGCACCTATGAAAGTTTGCATTTCCGTAAGCGAAAAAGTATAATCAAGCAAATTGATTGTGTCGTAATCTATACCCATATCAACCATATCTCTTATAAGTTCTGACTGGGCATATGAATACCCATGATTTTCAATGAGCTTATCGGCAAGATTTGTGTTGATGAACGACTGTTTAATTTCGTTGAAATCAGCAGTATTCGCAAGAATCAATTCAGAATCCGAAAGACCTGAGTATGTCTTGACAAAATTCATAGATAACATATTTAACTGTTCAGGCTTAAAGTCAGAAGTATCTTCAAACATCGTACTGAATGTGTCAATCAGCTCCGGTTGGTCGTTGAGCAGTTCAACCGTAGAATTCAAAGACTCCAACTGATGTGCTTTATAGTGCAGTACCGAAAGAGCATTAAAAAGATTTTCCGTGTTATCTTCTTTGGAAACTGTCACGCTGTTTTTAACCGTTGCAGACGGTTGGTTTTTTTCGACTGCTTTATCATTGTACAAAAGCTCTCTTTGCTCACGAATTTCGTGAGCAATTGCGTTGATGGCATCTTTGTATATATTGTCAACCGTAATAGTTGTATTTTTACCAAATATTCTGCCCGAAAACGGAATATCCTGCTCTGACAGTCTTTGAGCAACCTTGTAAGCGAAATCAGTATTATATTTGCGATACATCTTATCACCAATATCATTGTATTTGGTTGTTCCGATGATATTGTTTGTTACATATTTCCTGTTGTTGGAATCGACTATTGAATCATAACTGATATTTAACTTTTCAAGATTCGGAACAGTAGCTCTGCCAACCGCAATATATGATTTGTTCTTGTTAATATAGCCACAGTAATTAAGTCCTGCGTTTTCGAGAGCATCGGTTATGCTCTCAAACCGGCTTTCAGAAGCTATAATAACCTTTTTATACTGATTCGGAGTGTTGCTGTTCCATATCTCATTTCCATATAATTTAATCATTTCATTCACCTCTTAAAGAAGGAACCGTTACACTAAATGCAACAGTCCCTAAATAATATTCATAATTCCTGTTCTTTCGATTTAGTGTTGTTACGCTGTTCGTTATGTGTATGTGCAATTTTGTCCGCATTCTGTTTTATCTTACTGCGAGATATTAACGGCTTAACCTGAGCTTTCGACCTGGGTTCTTCAATCTTCTCAACCCGATTGCCTCTTTTGTCAAGCTCATATCCTGCGGCAAGGTCGTTATAAATATCAATTATCCGTGTCTTACTTGCTGTTATGTACACGGTATCTTCTTCTCTTCCGTCAGGATGATATAAATCACGCTTTTTTTCGCCTGTAACAGCATCGTATGCTTTTGCATTACTTGCTTCAATCGTGTGATTGCTTACACGATAATTCTTACCGTTCAGCATAAAATAATAGCTGTCATTGCGAACACTTCTGTCAATACCGTTTTTGTTGCAAAAATCTTCAATTTCAGTCATCTTGTTTTTAAACTCTGCCTTTGCGGATTTACTGGGATGCCACTTCCTTTTGTACATATGATCACCTTTCCTGTTTTGCTTCCCATCCCTGTTCACGATGTTCTGATTTTGCAATCTTGTCCGCATTCTGCTTTATCTGACTGCGAGAAATCAGGGACTTTTTCGGTTGCTTCGGTTGTTTCTCGGCATTATGTTCCTTATTTGGAGTTTTTGCCGCTTTGTCATACTCCTCTTGCTTATTGCCGTTGTTGATGATACCGTCAATGCTGTCATAATCATCTTCAATTGACATTTCGGCATTTTTTAGGTAGTTTTCTTCGAATACAGCTTTTGCGGCAGATGAAACGATTACATCAGCCTGCTTTTTTAAAGCCTGTGGGTTGTTTGTAAACTCATCAACAATGTTCTGACAGCTCTTGCTGATAATATTGTCAGCTTCCTTATCGGGCATAGTTTTAACCGATTCAAACTTATCTGACCACTCATTAAGAGCCTTGAGCTTGTTTATCAGCTTTTCTTTTTTGTTGGTGAGCTTGTCGATTTGTTTTCGCAGTTTGAGTTTTTCGGACATATAATGAGTTTGACCGTATGCTTTTATTGCAGCATCGAGTTTGCTCTGAGTAGTATCAAACTTTTCAGAGGTTGTCCTCATTGCCATTGTCCCGTATTCCTGCATACCTTTGACAAAGTTTTCTTTCCTGCCGTCAGGGGATTTCATATTGTCAAGAAATTTATTGATTTTTTTGCAGTTCTCAGCACGGCTTTGTTGCTTCAAAATCTTCTGCTCATTCGATTTGATGTTCAGCTTATGAGAATGGATTTTCTCATTGATATTTACTATTTTCTGTCGCCTTTCAGCCGATAGAACAGACAATGCTTTATACACAGGCATTGGTACAACATTTCTCATTGATTCAACCGTTGAAACAAATTCAGCACTGCGAACCTTTTTTATGTTGAGTTTTTCGATTTTTGCATTGAGTTTATCGTTTTTTAGATTAAGCTCATCAATCTTAAGATTGCACCTGTCATACAGCTTTGCAAAAATCGGTATTGAAAATTCTTTGCTTTTCGTTTGTTCAAGCAATTCGGGTTCGGATTTTGTCTGTTCGGGTTGGAGATTGTCATTATTGACTTCTTCATCTCGCTGTTTTCTTTTATCGGTATTTGGATTATTATCAAAATCATTTGTAATATCAGGCATTTTACTTCCTCCTTCGTTTATTTTTTATGGAAACAACAATTACTAAAATTGCCAAAATTGCGGTTATAACAATTACTGCAATAATAAAATCAAAACTTCCGTTATTGTTGTTTTCGGTTTTTGTTGCCGTATCAGATGCAGCTGTATCCTTTACTCTTTCAGCAGTCACAATAAGTCTGTGACTGTTTACACCGTATGGATAACAAGTTATAAGACTTAATAGGTCTTTTTCTTCGTCAACTGACAGTAACGATATGTTGTCGGGCTTAACAATGTTTTTTGCTGTTACAGCATAGGTAAGCGTTTCATCAAGCACGGACACCTTGATTTCATCACCGATTTCAAGCTCGTTGAGATTGTCAAAAAACACCTGCGTAGGATAACCCGTGTGAGCTGAAAGCACCGAATGATTGCCTACACCGCCTATCGGAAACGCTGTATTTGGCAGATGAGCAACACCTTTTTCAAGCACTTTATCCGTATCCCCGTGGTAAATAGGCAGTTTTACATTTATTTTTGAAATATCAATGTAGCCTATAAGACCGTCACCAAAATTGAGAATATCGTCATATCCGTCAATCACGCTGTCTGTATCGTAAGAAAATCCATTGATAAGTTCTGATAAATTGTTGTTATATTCAGCAGCAGCCGACAAGTACTGTGACCTGTCGGCTGCTGAAATGCTGTCAAGATTTGCGGCATAATTGTTAATTGTGGATGCGGCGAAAAAACTATTGACAGCATTTGATACAGAAGGGTACAGCACAAAGCAGAGTGATGCAGTCATAAAAATTATTCCTATTATCAAGGTGTATTTGCTTCTGCATTTTTTCAATGTGCTGTACTCCTTTCTATTTAATGTGAAATTACTTGTTTGTAGCTTTTACTCTTCTGCGAATGAGCAATGTTGCAATACCGCCGAGTGCAAAAGCTGTGCCGAGAATGTAGAACATAACTGTACCTGCACCACCGGTCTGTGGTACAACAACTTTTGTGTCCTTAACATCCACGCTTGCTGTGCCGTCTGTTGGGCAGTTTGTGATGTACGAACCGTCAACAAATGTTGCACCGTATGTAACATCAATAGTTACCGGAATAACCTTACCGTAGATGTTGTAGCCTGTAGGAGCTTTTGTTTCGACAATATAATATTTACCGCTTGCAAGTTTGATTTCTTCTTTACTTGTGTTGTAGTAAGTAACCTTGCCTGTCTTGTCGGATACACCGCTTGCAATGGCATTTGTAAGAGCAGTTGCATCCTCTTCTGTTTTAAAAAGGCTGAATTCTGCACCTTCGAGAGCCTTGCCAGCTGTATCTGTCTTGTTAGTTGTAACTGCAAAAGAGTAAACATAAACTGTATTACCGTTTACTTCTGATTCAACTCCGTTCTTGTTAGAATAAACGAGCTTCGTTTCTGAGTTTGGGTTGCCTGTCTTTCCTGCTACAGCGTACTTATTGAGCTTTGCTGAATAAGTTACAGATGTATAAGTAACACCTTCTGCATAAAAGTCATTTTTCTGAAGGTAAGCGTTTGCAATTGATACATTAAAAGTTGTAGCCTTTCCGTCAACTTCTGATGTTACATTGAGAGCATAATCAGTTGAAGCAAGGTCAGCAACCTTACCGCCCTGTGCGTTGAGAAGTGCAACCTTTACGCTGTCTTTATCAAGAGTAAGTCCTGCTGACATCTCATCATATACGGTATATGATTTAAGTTTCATTTCTGATGAACCGGCAGTTGATGACTTAATTTCAAAATTCACTGTGTCACCAAGGCTTACATCGGTAAAATTAACATTATCCTTTGTGCTGTTGGTGATAGTCTTGCCTGTTACAACATCACCGTCATTTACCTTTGTTGCAAGGTCAATATCATTGATACTGTAAACCCAACCGTTGTTGTAGTATGGGAGCGATACAACAGAGTTTGTTACGCTTTTAACACCGGCAGGATAGTTAGTAGCTTTAATGTAGTACAAACCCTGAGTAAGGCTTGAAAAAGTCTTTTTTACTGATGTTGCAGATGTTACAAAGGTACCTACAGTAGATGCAGTTGATGGAATTGTTGAAAGACCGTCAAGAGCTGAGAGAACATTCGATGTCTTTCCGCTTAAAATCTCATCAGAGATTGAAGGAATGAGTGAATCATAGCCTGTCTTGTATGGATTTTCAGTAGTTTTGAGTTCTGCCACCTTGTACACCGTGAATGTATATCCGGGCTTAGAACAATTGAGCGTGAATGAAACCTTCTTTGTTTCATCAAGAGCATTTGCGTTGGTTGCAGCACTTGCAAATGGGATTGCAGTAAATACCATCATAACGGCAAGTACCATAGCTGTCATAATTCGTGTGATTTTGCTTTTCATTTTGCATTTTCCTTTCTGTTTTTGGATTTTTTATTCTTGCTACCGTGTTTACGGTAGTCATAGATGAAAATTATAGCCATTGCTCCGAGTGCCACAGAAGCAAAATAAAAGGGAGCAATTCCACCGCCGCCTGTTAGAGATAACACGGATTTGTTATCGGCAACGGTTAAAGACATGTTAAGTGTGTTTTCATTGTCGGCTGAAATTGTAAATTCAACCTTTTTACCGTATGGCATATAGCCTGACGGAGTTACAGACTCAACAAAATAGTAATCACCTACCGGCAGATTACTGATTGACAAACTACCATTCGTAGCCATACAATCGGTTGCAGTTTTTGCAACTGAATTATACATATAAGTTCCTATGCCTGTCTGATAACAGCTGATGGGAGTGTCGTCTGACTTATAGAGTTGCCAACCTGATCCGGTAAGAGCCTTTGTGCCGTCTGTTTTTGTCAGCTTAACCGAGCCTGTTTTCAGCGTGTTTTTGATATTTGCAAAAACTACGGTATCTGAATTAAGCGTAACTGTTACACTTTTAGGTTTGTTATACTTATACGGTAAAGAGTAAGTGCCGTCATCGTTAAGCTCGCCGAGTTCGGTTACTTTATATTTGAGCAATTCGTCATTGCTGTTATAAATCGGCAAGTCTGAGATTTCAGGACTTAAACCTTCAAGGTTTGTGCTTACTTTTTCGTTAAACCCTGTATCAGCACAGCTTATTTCAAAATACAAACCGTCCACAACATCATCTTCAGATGTTTTTTGTACCTGTAACGAACCTGTTTTTACGGTGTTGGCACAATCATATGTATAGTTGTATTCATCGGTATCATAGATTGTAAATTCGACTGCATCTTTCAGTTCATAACGGCTCGGAAACTTGTATGTTCCGTCTGACTGTTTAATGCCGATTTCGGTAAGCCTGTAAGTAATTTGAAAACCGTTTAGGTCAACTACATATGGCAGAATACCATCAATTTTGTTACCGTTTATGTCATAAAATTGCATATTATCTGTACTTGCTTTACCATTTTCATCAGTAGTCAAAACGATACTTGTAATCCCGTTTCCGTCTGCATCATAAGCCATAGGAGTAGGGATAAGGTCATCATCGAACTCTCGTTCGTCATCAAAAGATTCGAGCTTGAAGCTCAAGCCCTCGATAACTCCGTCCTCGGAAGTCTTATTGATATTAATACTTCCTGTTGCAGGAGCGTTGTACACGGAATAATTAAGAGTAGATGTTGTTCCGTATTTGTTGGCAGTCTTAAACTCTGATTCAGCCTTTTCAAGGTAATTGTCAGGGAAATAATAACTGCCTCCGCCGAGAAAACCTTTTTCAACAACCTTATATTTTATAGGAATACAAATTGCTGAGTTTGGAACGGTTAAACAGCTTGTGAGCTTGTAACCGTATCGGTTGTAATAGTTAGCTGTTCCGGTAGAATCTGTAACAATATCACCATAATATTTGCCGTTTTCGTCCTGTACCCCAAACCAAACTCCAGACACTTTACCGTTGTATGAGGTCTTTTTAACAGTTAAATCTGTTTCAGAAACTGTATTCTGAAAATTAAATGTAACCGTTTTGCTCTCGTCAAGCGTTAATGACTTACCGTTAGCGTTGGATTTTGCTTCTGATGATTTGCCATAGTAGTATCTTGAATAAGCATTCTCACAATTGCTGAATACAGCATTTGAAACACCTTCAAAATATGAACCTTTATAATTGATTGCATTTTCTTTCTTTATCGTCCAAGTGTAACCGCCATAGCTGTGAGATCCTAAAGTAGTCTTAAAACCAAGCTCCTTGACTGTATAGGTTATCTTGTTGCCTTTATCGTCATATACCCTCAAACCTTTAACAGTCGCTTCGCCGTTTTTATCGGTTGAAACTGCGTTGTACTCGTTGCCGAGGTTATCTGATATTGCAAACCACAAATTTGAAACGATACCGTCAGTCGATGACTTCTTGATTTTGAGGTCAGCCTTTACGCTGTCCTCATAAATCGTCTGAATAACGGCTGTATCGACTGTAGCGTTATCCACTGTGGCAATTACGGGATAAACAGTTTCGTCAAGCTCATAGCCTGTCGGTGCGGTTATTTCTTTGATGTAATATGTTTTGCCGACATCTACTGATTTTGCAAAAGTACCCTTGCCGTCAGCATTTGTTGTGAGCTTGTCATACAAGCTTGCACAAGCTGAATCAGCGTACAAGCCATATGTAGCATTCGCGACACCAACACCCGATTGATTAAGTTTGTGTATGCCGATATATGCCTTTGCCGGCATTTCGTCAATCGTCACATTTATGGGAGTATTTGTGTCCTGTGCAAACTTTGCACCCTCTTGAGTAATTACTCTGTAAAACACAACATCACTGAGAGAATAGCCGTCAGGAGCTTTGACTTCCTTGATAACAATTGTTCCTATGGGAATAGTTACAAAATTACCATCGTAATATAATCCATCTGATAAGAAATCATCGGATAAATATTTTTCATCTAAACGAGTAAGTCCGTCAGAGTTGGTCTGAATATACCAAGTCCTTTTAAGGTTTTTGCTGTCAAGTGCAGGAGCGGTTTCATCTGCTTTGACATCGTAGTCCTTGTCAATTTCCTGTGCGTAATATTCAATACTGAAAACTGCACCGCCAAGACCTTGACTTGTTGTTTCGCCTGTTACTGCGTTTTTCTTTTGAAGAATAATGCCGACAGGGTCATTTACGGGGTCGTCAGTACAGCTAAAGCTATAAATTTTTGTACCGTCTGCGGCTTTTTTGCCTGAATTCACAAATGTATATACAGTTTTGTCAAGCTCATAGCCTTTTGGTGCTTTTGTTTCTTTTGCATAGTAAGAAGCTGTTGAATCAACATATTTACTGTAACTGCCGTAACCGCTTGCATTTGTTGTAATACTGCCGATTTTTCGGGTACAAGCTTTGTCTGTGTATATGCCATACACAGCTCCCGACAAACTGTAACAACCGTTGCCGGCTGTAAGCTCTGTGTTTGATGATGATTTTTGAAGTTGCAGCTTGACAACATCCGGAAATGTCAACTTAACATATCCGTCTTTAACTGCATAATTAGAACCTCGAGCAAAAGTCTGATATGATGCAGAGTCATTACTTGTAATTAAATACAAACTGTTTTTGCTCTTGATTCCATATTCCTTCAAAAAAGAGTTTTTCATTGTCACATTAACTGTCGTACCAAGATTTTTGGAACAAGTGAATGTAATCTTATTTCCGCTTACGCTGACCTTAACATTTGAATTGCTGACGATTACATCGGATGCTTTTGTTACTGAAGCGGTACCGTTCTTATCAGTCAAAGTGATTGAATACTGTCCGTTTGATTGATTATATGACATTTGATACGACTTCGCAGAACTGAGTGATGATGCTGTATATGACGGATTTCGCACCGACTTTTTGCACCAAGACACCATATTGTTGTACGCTGTTGTAACATTCGCAAGCGTAGTTTCTGCCGAACTCGTAGCCGTCATTGTATTTGCAGGTGTAAGTAACGGCTTACCGGTAACCGCTTCAAAAGTTGATGCGTTACGCTTGCCTGCAACAATCTCAAAAATCAAGAGCTGCGTTGCATAGTAATAATGAACCTTCTCTTTCTTTGCAGCTTCAAATCCGCCAAAGCCCCAAGCAAGTATCAGATTAACTGCATTTTGCTGTGCAGTAGTTAGCTGTTTCCAAGCTGCTGATTGAGATGTACTTTTTACAGTAGCAGAACTTGTTAATTCAGATGCTTTATCCGGTTCAATACAGTACGCTCTTTGTGTGTAGTCTAAAAAATTCAAGGCTTTTCCGGATGCAGCAAAAAAATGGACCTTAAAATTTTCCCAACCTTCATAATGCTGACTATGCTTTTTCCCGTTTGCGTCTGTATAAGTATATTCAGCTGTTTTTTTGTATATAAAACCTTTGCCGTCTGCACCACGAGTACCTTTGGTAACCGTGGCAGCACTTACGGAAAATAAACAGACAGACAATGAGCTGATAATTACAGTCAAACATAAGAACACCGACAGCATTTTTTTAATTAACTTCATTCAAATTTTTCTCTCCTTTCATCTAAATATTTAAATATTGAAAAAGAAAAACTACTGTATTCTTTTGGGTGATGCACGAATCATATTTACCTCCGAAAATTTATATTATTAACCACATTAGTGGGAATTGTAGGAGTGCATCAGACAAATTAATGCCCGATGCAAAGAAGAATAACAATGAAAACTTAAAAAGTCTTGCTGTCATCATAAAACAGAAAGTTGTAATCAACTTCCAATGTTTTCGCTAATTCTCTGATATATGCAAAAGTCGGTTCATAATTATCGTTTTCCCATTTGGTATAGGCTGACCGTTCTATATGCACGGCTTCTGCCACTTGTTTCTGTGTCATATGCTTGTTTTTTCGAGCAATAAGCAACTGCTTTCCAAACGACAATTATTTCACCTTCTCAAAAAGTTGTTATCAATTTAAAATGTTAAGGTCATATATGTAGTTAAGGTCAACATTTGTTGATATACCGTTAATTCTACCGTTATCTGAATACTGCCACACATCACACGAAATTGACGGCTTTATATACCATTCTGCGTTCCAAATGGAAATTCCGTTATTTTTTAAGGTTGTGCGATTGAGCAGATAGTCATAAACGCTTGCTGAGGAATACACACCCGATTTAAAGCCGTTGCTTTTGAGTTTGTTACAGAAATTGACTGCCATTTTTGTATAATTGCTGTTGCTTGTACTCATTGCAGGCTGATATTCCATATCGTAGTAAACAGGAAGTTCAAACTTTTTACCCTTGATACAACTAAGGCAAGCATCTGCTTCTGCTGTTGCCGTTGACGGTGACATTGCATAGCTGAACCAATATGCTCCGACTTTAAGACCGGCGGATTTTGCGTTTTTGTAGTTTGTTTCAAACATATTGTCTTTTTGGCTTTTTTCTTTACCGTAGCCTGCACGGATAATCACATAGTTATAACCGGCTGATTTTACCTTGTTAAAATCTATTGAGCCTTGCCAAGTTGATACATCAATACACTTTGCGACACTTCCCGAAACAGTCAGCTTGCACGATGCGGTTTTTCCGTTGTAGGTTTTGTATGTGATTGTTGCTGTTCCTTGAGATTTAGCGAAGATTTTTCCGGTTGAATTAACCGTTGCAACATATGTATTACTGCTTGTCCAAGTACTGCGATAACTGTATGCGTTATTGTTGAGCGTAGCTTTAAGCGTTTTACTCTGTCCGACTTTAAGGGTTGCAGATTTATCAGAAACAGTAACCCTTGAAGGTGCAGATTTGACTGTTACCTTACAAATCGCTTCCTTGCCATTGCTGAGCTTACATCTTATCGTAGTAGTGCCGGCTGTTTTTGCAGTAACAAGACCGCCTGACTTTTGGACGGGAGCAATTGCGGTGTTATTCGAGTAATAAAGTCTGTAGTAGGCTGCTGTATTGTTCGGAATACTGCTGTTCAAGTCATATTTTTCACCAACACCTAAAGTAATACTTGTTTTATTAAGTGTGATACTGTCAGCAAGTTTTTTGACTGTTACGGTACAGCTTGCAGTCTTGCCGTTATATGTTTTGGCTGTAATCTTTGACGTGCCGACACCGACAGCAGTTATTTTTCCGTTATTGTCAATACCTGCAACCTTACTGTTGTCAGTTGTAAACGACACCTGTGACAGCGTTCCGTTTTCAACCGTAGTTTTTAATGTGTAGGTTTCAGTTGTGCCAAGTGTGATACTTGACTTGTCAAGTTTTACACTTTTAGGTACAGTAGTAGGCTTTGGAACAGTTGTAGGCTCTGTAACTGCTTCCGTTGTAGGCTCTGTTGTTGATTCTGCTGTTGTCGGTTGTTCTTCTGTTGGCTCTTTAATCAGACCTACGATAATCTTCTGTACAAGTGTTGAATCAACAACGGTAATCACACCGTCTTTATTAAGGTCATACAGCTTAATTTGTTTTTCATCAAATGTTGTCATACCTACAACATTCTTCTGAATAAGCGTTGCATCTTCGACTGAAAACTTTTTGTCTGTGCTTACTGCTCCTGCACTAAAGGCACAAAGGCTCACAAGAGTAGTGGCAGTAAGTAAGCCCGAAATAATCTTCTTTTTTATCTTCATAACTTCCTCCTAAAAAAAGGTTTCTATATATATTCCGTAAAAATCGGGTTTTCGCACCCCCTAAATTGAAAAAAATTTTAAAATTTTTAAATTTTTTTTGAAATTATTCGTAAAAAGAAAAATGCTCCGTTTCGGAGCATAAAAAGGGCAAAAAAAAAGACAGAACCGAAGCTCTGTCTGAAATTTGTTATGTAGTTTTATTTATGGATTTGGGGTGAAGTGGACATAACATTGCTGTCCTTTTGAGAAAGGTTTCTCACATACTTTAAATCAATCGAATAAAAATTAAGTCTTTGTTGCTTCATAAAATCACTCCAAAAAATAAAGGGACTGAAAAACAGCCCCTTTACAGATTAAAAGTTTCCACTTATACGGTAGGACTCACCTCTTGTAATGCTTCCACTTATACGGTAGGACTCACCTCTTGTAATGCTTCCACTTGTATGGTAGGACTCACCGCTTTTTACAGAAATCAAAAGATTTCCATACAATAGGACTAAAGCCTATCACCACCTATATTATACACTAATCCGAGAATTATGCAAGCAGTTTTCTTTCACAGTTTAAAAAAACTGACAGCTAATTCACCTAATCCGTCCCCGATATTCTCAAACCAATCAGCAATTGTTTCTCCAAGAGTAGAAATAATATAGGTTGACATAGCAAACAGCCACAAAATACCGATTACTACACATCCGTCAAGCAACGGAAAAGTCCCGTTTTGTATCCATCCTACCACAACTACTGTTCCGCTAACCGCAAATATAGTGGCAAAAACAGAAATAGCAATATAAATCATTCCGCTTGCTACAGATACAAAAACTAACAAATAAGAAAGCAGATAAAACGCTCCTTTTAATAGGAAAGCAATTATCAGAACTGCAAGTTTTACAGGAAACAACAATACTTTAAGAAGTATCAGAAGTATTACCTTTGCCATATTGCACGCCCCCTCAGTTAAAATCAATTATACTCAACTTTACCGCAAACTGTACACTTTCTGCCGACTACTTCGGTTTTGGTTTCGTAGTGAGATTTTTCGGGTACAGTTACCGTCTTTGTGCCAACTTGAATATCTCGCCACTCATTGTGATAGTTACTGTTACATTCAAAAATGTGTTCAAGATTGTCTGTAATATCCGCACCGCATCTATTACAAATAGTTCTATCGTGTTTCTCGTAAACCGGCTCTTCGTAGGTATAGGCTTTCTGATCCACAACCTTTACTTGTGTTTCTTTGGTTATATTCTGCCAAGTGTGAGTATGCTCTTCGGAAAACATTTCAACTTTACCGCAAACCGTACACTTTCTGCCGACAACTTCGGTTTTGGTTTCGTAGTGCGATTTTTCGGGGACAGTTACAGTCTTTGTGCCGACCTGAACATTGACAGTTACAACTTTATAAGAACCGTATTTTCCTCCATTCTCAATTTCATCAAAAATATGTTCCAAATTGTCTGTAATATCCGCACCGCAATCATTACAAATTGCTCGACCCTGTTTCTCGTAAATCGGTTCTTCGTAGGTATAGGCTTTCTGATCCACAACCTTTACTTGTGTTTCTTTGGTAATATTCTGCCAAGTGTGGGTATGCTCCGCAGGAGCTGAAATATATTTTACGGATTTGCCCTTTGAATCATATCCGCTTGTGAACTTAGTTGCAGATGAGTTGATGCACCTTACCGTGTAGGTGTAATTTTTGCCTGATGAAACATCCTTATCAATATATGAGGTTGAAGTTGTATCGACCATTCTTGTCCAGCCTTTACTGCCTTTGTAGTAAACTCTGTACTTTTCTGCACCGTTTGATTTGTTCCAACTGATTTTTACACCGCCGTCTACGCTCTCGGCTTTGGTAATCTTCGGAGTTGCAAGATTAGAGCTGACTGCTCCGACAACCGTAGATGATACTGCTGTTGCCGACAGAGAAATTACTGCCGCCATAGCTACTGATAATAATGCCTTTTTCATTGATAATCCTCCTTAAAAAAATTTTGTTATTTCTTCTTCTTTTTTACAGCCATAACACCGACCGTTCCGCCTCCGATGACAATCAGACCTCCGATAATTGACAATACAACTATTTGTCCTGTACTCATTCCGTTGTCATCTGCTGTAGCTTCGGCTTCTGCCGTTGTCGGCTGTGTTTCTGCATCTGCTTCAGTTTCTTCTCCGATAACATCAGAGCTTTGTTCGGCTACCGCTTTTTCATAGTAGGTTTTATCCTGTTTCTGTGTAGTTGATTCTGTTGTAACGGGAGCTTCGGTTGTGAGATTTTTTTCATAATCAGGATGATACCTGTCATACGATTCAATTACTTTGCCGTCAGAATCTGTTCTTGTAAACTTATCTGTTTCGGCATCATAAGTCCACAGATATTTACTGCCGTCTGTATATGTTTCATAGATTTTTCCGTCATCGCCGTAATCTATGGTATCAACACCTTCAAACTCTTTCTTCATATACTCAATAAATTCATTGGCTACATTTGCAATTGATACACCGTGATTAAGAGGAGTATAGTCCTCAAGATAATTTTTAAGATAGAATTTATCACGAGAAGCAATAACCGCAGTAATGTCATCTAACGGTTTACTGTGGTCGTGACCGTTTAAAAGCTGTAAATCAGCGTAAACATTCCACACCTCGTTGTAAAGCTCGTCTTTGGTACATTCGTATGCTTTTTTGTACGGATGTGACTTTGCGGAAACAACAAAGGTTGAAATTACCGCAAGCATTACCGCAACAGCGATAACGCAAATTCTTTTTTTGTTTTTCATTTGCTGCCATCCCTTTCATTTTTAAGGATTCTTAAACCCTTTCTGATTATATTATACATCATTTAGGGGTAAAGTCAAGTATTTTTGGAATTTTTTCAAAAAAAGTTTTATTTTTTCTGCCAACGGTCAAAGAAGAGTACATTTTCATATTGCAAGATAAAGCTTTGTGTTGAATGAAAATTACCGGGTGTGCTGTCATAATAATCCTTTGTACACATATAAAACAGCCTGTGCCTGACCGCAAGGTTGTTATCATCGAATATGTATTTGACAGCATTAACTGCGTTCTGCGAACGGTTGGCAGTTGAGCCGACATATCCCATACCTTTAATTACAGCCGATACGGAAGTATAGCCGTCATACACTATGGCACACTTGATTGACTGAGCAATAAGGCAAGAGCCTACATAACTGCCGCCAAATTCGCCCGTAACAATTCGTTCAAGCATATCCCTGTCCTTATCCGACAGCTTTACCATAGGTAATTTAAAGTCTTTGTTATCATATTTTGTTTTGATAAGATAGCTTGTTTTGTTATTATAAGATTTATTGATAATATCAATATTCCTGTTACCTTTAACTATAATCTTATCGGTCGGATATGTCAATACTTGTTGCTTAATACATTTATGTGATATAAGTTCGCCGTTTACATATTTATCCTTATATATGTATTCTGTACTGCCCGGTTTGCCTTTTTGGAGCATTTTGGTTTGTCCGACAAAAAGTTTGTCCGACTCCTGTTCAACAGTTTTGTATGGGATAGATTTGTATATCGGATAGCAAGCATAATTAACACGGTCAATTTTAATCTTTTGACCGAGATAGACCGTGTCTGATAAATCAGCATTTAATATATCATCATCCGAGAGTGATATATTAAGATAATTTAGTGCATTGCTAACTGTCCCCATAGGCACATAATAATCTTTGCTTACATCATCTACGGTTATATGTATTCCTATTTCGGGATTTATAAGTCTGTTATCAACAACAGACTGCCCATTATGAGCAGTCTGTGTTGTTGCACCTGCTATGGGTGCTGTATTGAGTAACGCTGTCATAGATATTATGACAGACAAAAAGGAGAGCTTAATTGTTGTATGTATAAATTTGTTCATAATCCACCTAACTGTTATTATTCCTTGTTATGTTTTCCGGTTGCTGACGGTCATATTGTTTTGATTTATCGGAGTCGGCAATTGTTCGTGCATTTTGAAGAATTTGATTTCTGCTCAATAAGTATGACCGTTTGTTTTTTCGTTCTGTGACTTCGGTTTGCCGTAACTCATTATCAACGGCAGTATTGTCCTGTTGCTTTTCAACCTCTTTGATACCCACCTCATCAACATCAAGATTGACTATACCGTTCAGAGCTTCGGCAACATCATCCTTGCCAAGCTCACAATTGTTGATGTAAGCCTGACAAAGGATCTGTTTCATATCGGATGGGTACTGCTCAAGCTGAGAGATAGATATATTAAGAGCTTCTGCTATTTGTGGATACAGCTTGTCGGTGTCGGCAGTCTGTTCCTGTCTTGAGCGTTCTCGTTCCATAGTTTACTTCCTGTAAGATTTTTTAGACTTTGAAGAGCTTGAAGAAAACACAAACTCTGTTTTATAATTGGAGTTAAGTTTAATAGCTGCGTCAAAGGATTTGCCTGATTTGGACTTCAAGCCCTTGAGCGTGTCCGTCTTGCCTTTAGTTAAGAGCTTTACAGCCTGTGCCGATGAAAGGCTCTTACCGCATATGTTTTTCCATATGACAAAATCACACTCTTTATTTTCACAAGCGTATGACTTTGGATATGCAAGAACTTTCTGACCGCATTTTGGACAAATGCCGACTGTTTCCCAACGGGTAAAATGCTTGCTGTTGTCAACCTCGCTGTATGTATCAACAAGATACTTTACGCTGTCCTCAATCTGATTCATAAATTCATCGGCACTTGCAGCACCTTTTTCAATGTGTTGCAAAGCGGTTTCCCATACAGCCGTCATTTTCGGAGATTTGACATCATCGGGAACACAGTCTATGAGCTGAATGCCTTTTTCGGTCGGCAAAATTTTCCTGCCGTCACGCTGTATGTATTGTCGCTTAACAAGGTTTTCGATAATGCCTGCACGGGTTGCAGGAGTACCGAGTCCTTTTTTTTCAACATTGCTGTCTTCAACATAATCGGTATTTCCGGCTGTTTCCATAGCAGACAATAAAGTAGCGTCCGTATATTGCTTTGGCGGTGAAGTGAAGTGTTCTGATACGCTTGCAGGTACGGAGCAATATTTACTGTTACGCTGTATTTTATCAGGCACTTCATCTCCGCAACACAACTTATCTACTTCGTTTTTATCTTTTTCTTTAGCAGATATGTCAATAAATTTCCAACCGAGATTAACGGGATATGTTGCTTTGGAAACAAATGGTTTATCGCTGTTATTAGATTTTAATTCACAAGTGAATGTACAATATATATAATCTTCACCTGTTGCAACACAAAGTCTGACTGCAATCATAAACAATATGTTGTATTCTGCTGTCGGCAATGACGATAAGTCATAGCTTGTTATCTGTTCTGTCGGCAATACAGCATGATGGTCTGATACTTTTGCATTGTTAATACACTTAGTAACATCTGTAGGCATATGCGGTATTTTCTCGTACACACCATAAACGCTTTCAATAAGCTTTTTGGCGGTATCAGCCATATCATCAGTAATATAGTTACTGTCCGTGCGAGGATATGTAGCAAGCTTCTTTTCGTAAAGCGACTGCAAATAATCAAGCGTTTGCTGTGCGGTATAACCGTAAATGCTGTTTGCATCACGCTGCAAAGCAGTTAAATCATAGAGTTTTGGCGGAGCAACAGACTTTTGTTGCTCCGTTAAATCAACAACCGTAAAATCCGACTTATCAACACATTCAGCAAGCTTGTCAGCTTCATACTCCGACTTAAAGTCATCAACGCTTGTTGCCTTAAAATCACCGCAATCAATATCAACCTTGTAAAACGGCTCTTTCACAAAGTTTTTAACCTTGTTGTTTCGGTCAACAATCATTGCAAGGGTGGGTGTTTGTACTCTGCCAATGTTGAGCAACAAACCGTACCGTACAGAAAACAGCCTTGTGGCATTCATCCCAACAAGCCAATCGGCTTTAGCTCTTGCAAGTCCTGCACGGTATAGATTGTCATATTCCGAGTCATCTTTAAGCTCGGAAAAAGCCTTTTTAATAGCTTTTTCCTCAAGAGATGAAACCCACAATCTTTTGACCGGCTTTGTACAGCCCGTTTTGTAATACATATAACGGAAAATACATTCGCCTTCCCGTCCTGCATCGGTTGCACATACAATTTCATTTACATCATCTCGTTCAATCAGGCTTTTCAGAACATAATACTGAGATTTTGTCGAACCGCCAACCGAAAACTTCCACTTTTCAGGGATAATGGGTAGGTTTTCAAACTTCCACGGTTTTTCGGCAAACCTATCCCCGTAGGCAACCGGGTCATCAAGCTTGACAAGATGACCCAAACACCACGATACGATATACCGGTCATTGTATAAATAGTTTACACCTTTTTTATTTGCACCGAGGACAGTCGCAACAGTATTTGCAACTGAAGGCTTTTCGGCAATAACCAATACTGACATAATTATTTACTCTCCGATTCTTCATCTTCGTTGATTTCAGGCTGATAATCAAAATCTTCGTCTGTGTATTCGGATTCATTGTTTGACGATTTTTTACCGCCTTTGCCCTTAAGCTTATAAAAAGCAAAGCCAATACCACCGAGAATTACAATGCCTATTACAAGATAAATCATATACTGATTGTTGCCTGATGATGTACTGTCGGTATTATCTGTTGTCTGTGCTTCTTCATCGGGAGCGGTTGTAGGCTCTGAAGTATCCTCACCTCCGCTTGATACATTGCTGTCATCTTTTGCAAGCTTATCAAGGTCGGCTGTATCAACCTCGTTCAGAAAGTAAACATTGTTTTCAGTTTTTGTCTTATCAATAATGACATAAAACACATCATCATCTCTTGTTGTTACGGCAATAAGCTGATATGTACCGTTTTCCATCACGATTGTTTCATCTGCGGCAAGATTTGCGTTGCCTGTTGTATTCTTCGACCAATCGTAATTTGTTTTGTTGTCATCTGAGCTTGAACTGCTTTCGCTGTTGTTTGATGATGAATTGTCTGCATTATCAGAATGGTCGGAATTATCCGATGTATTACTGCTGTCGGAAGCAGATGATTCTTCACCTTTAGTTGTTTGTGCGGCAGAAACCGATGCCATACTGCACAATGACATAGATAGGCACATAGCTGCCGTCATAAGGACAGCAAGTAATCTTTTATACGGTTTGCGTTTCTTTTTCAACATTTGAACCTCCTAATTCTCTGATAATATCAATAATATCCTGTTCGGTGAGATTATTCTCTTTGAGGAGCTTAATTATTTTTAAATCCTCATTTAAGGTTGATACCGTACAGTTATTAGCTTTGATAATTGTCATAAATTCTTTTTCCTCTAATTCGCTGATTTGCTTTTCAAGGGATTTCTTTTTTGCAATCAATGAATTGATTTTTTCAGTAAGTGCATTTAGACTTTGCCTAAGTGTATCAAGCTTTTGAACGCTGTTTACAGGCATTTTATTTCCTCCTTCAACTTATGCCCCAACGGGGCATAAGTTATTATTTGTTTTCACGGTAAATCAAAAATTGCGGGTCAACATCGTGCCACACCAGACCGTACTTTATTTGCACACCTAAATGCAAATAATTTTGATTAGCCTTAGTATCGTTACCGTCACAATGCTTATAACTATCAACTTTGCCGATATAATCTCCTAATTTAACTTTACTGTCCTTTTTTAAGCCTGTTTTAGGAGTTATATTACCGTATGTCAGTTTAAATGTTCGTGCGGTATCGTTTTCATACCATATGTTACGGTCTTTCTCGGTGACAATAACAATAGTATGATTTGATGTATCAATACTTTCGACTTTGCCGTCCATAAGTGAATACACATTAGTACCCTTGCTTGCAACAAAGTCTGTGCCGTAGTGCATAGTATTTTGACAATGGCGATTATACCAACTTACTACATCGTACCCGAAGTTGTTATATATTTGGGCATTGGTAAAATTGCCGGGCAGGGGATTACACTCAAAGGACTGGTGCAAGCCGTATGTTGTGGCTGTATTACCGTCATCGTCCTTTTCCTGACAGGATAATATTTGATAATACTGCTTACGCTGTGCATAATCCTCTTTGATTTTTGTTTGAGAAGAATACAGACTTTGACTTTTGGAGTTTAAGACTGCATAAATTGCGTCATCAAAGCTTCTGACTTGTTTGACATTAGTGTAAAGACTGCAATCGGTAATATAGGTATCACGCTTGTAAAATCTGACAGCTTGCCTGTCTTTATCGCCAAAGCGTGTTTTTACATCATCATCAGCCATTGCCCAGTCAAAGTTTTTGCCGTCTGCTGTAAGCTGAGTTTTTCGGTACACACTTGTTCCCGAACCACGAAACCCTAAGAAGCTTTCACCGTCTTTGTTGACTGTTGTATAAAAAGCCGGTATTATACCGCCATCGGGGGCTCTGACCGCTTTACTCAGGTTTTGAAAATAATATCCGGTCTTTGCATAGTTTTTTTTGCTGTTTTTGATTTCACCGGTTGAGTTATCAAAATACACCATCGTACCGCTCGCATATGACTTAATTGCATTCGGTACTCCCAAAGAGCCAAAATCAATATATCCGTATTTCTTACCGTTAGCTGTTGTTACACCCGACCCTTTACAGTAATACAAGTCATCGGACGCATCACCGGGATAAGCATCGTAGGAGCTTAACTCAAGCCAATAAGAACCGTTGACATACTTGTATTTAAAGCTGTATTCTTTATCGAAAAGGTCTTGTAGAATATCATCAAACTTGTCATCATCATAACTCCAACTTTGCTCTTTATCGTCCGCATCGGTAAAATCATAAGTATAGGCACACATAAAAGCAATTAGTTTGTTTGCATCAAAGTCATACACAGGTTCGTAGTTCTGAACGATATTTTTGCCGTAATAATATTTAGTTGGTGTATCGTCCATACTGTCCGTATTGACTTTAAGGCTTTTAAGCCCCTGACGCCATTCGTTTTTGCTTTTGCAACGAATGAGGTTGCTATTATACTCATAAGCAATATTAGTGTACGATTCAATTGCTCTCGACATATCGTAATCATTGCAGTAATAAGTGCCGAGAATGGCAGAGTTTTTTGAAGCTCCTCCGCCGAAAATCATCAAAATTAAAGTAAAGAAAAAAATCACAATCAACAGAGGAGCTGCAACCGCCGCAAAAAACTTAAATATGAAGCCTACAAACTTCTTTGCAATTTCAGCTACCTTTTGAGAGGTTTTAGGCTTTGTTTTTGGTTTGGGTTTTTTGTTGCGTTTTTTGATTTGTTGCTGCCTTTGCAGTTTGCTCTGCCGTTGTTTAAGTTTGTTTTGCTTTTTATTGAGCTTTGGTGTGCGTTTTTGGGATTTATTGATTTTATGGGCTTTAACAGCTTTTTTTACCTGATTACCCTGTTTTGCCATATTGACAACTTTTTGTCCAGCTTTGACAAAATCGTTATCCTGAGCTTCCTGAGCAATTCGATTGCTGAAACGGTATATTCCGCCTTTAGCCATACCGCCCACCGCCATACGCACAAGGCTTTTCGGCTTTGTCAGCTTTTTGAGCTTTTTATTATTTTTAAACTGCTTTTTCGGAATTTTACTGAGCTTTTTATTTAGCTTTAATTCTTTTTTTAGCAGTTTTTTCCTTTTGCCGACCTTACGGGTAATCTTGACTTTTTTCTTAATAACAATGAATTTGCCTGATGATTTACCTTTGATAACCGTTGTACGCTTAAAGCTTCGTGAAACTTTTTTCAGCTTTAGTTTTCGAGCCGAAACAGCTGATTTATAATCCTTTTTCTGAGTCTTAAATTTACGCTTAGCGGATTTATATTTCAGCTTATTCGACTTTGCGGCAAGCTTATATCCCTTGAATTCCTTTTTTTGAGTATGGTGGGATATTAGAGTCTTACGAATATTGTTAAGCGTTCTTACTGTGGTTACGGAAGCAAGAACAGCCTTGCCGGTATCAATCGTATCCGCATTGTACCTTAATTTTTGCTCAAATTTATTCTGAGCTAAATCCTTAGCGGTCAGAGCAACTGTTTCAGAAGCAAGTGCCGTTCTCCACGCAGCTGATGTAGTGAATTTACGGGCTTTATTTACAGCCTTTAAGGAAACCTTTGCACTCTTGCCGAATGTACTTTTCGGACGCATATTGTTAATGCGTTTTGTAATCAGAGGAGGTTTGTCACCCTCAATTCTTCGAGGTAAATCATCAATTTTATGCAACAATCCACGCTGTTTGAACGCAGGAGCATCAGCTCTGACTATTTTAAGATGAGTATGATGTGTTTTGATTAAGCGACCGGGCTTTCGCTCAAGTTTTAAATGAAATTCTTTACCGGTCAAGCCCATACCATCACCTCACTATTTCGTCTTTTCCTTAGGCGGTTTTAATGCCTTTTTTCGCTTGGTTGGATCTGTGTTCAGCAATTGGAACATAAGGGTATCTTCCGGGAATTCGTCCTCAAACGGAAGAATTGTATCTCCGTAGAACACAAGACCGTGACCGGGCTTCGAGCCTTTAACATACTTGATTTGTGCATTCGATATTTCAAGCTTATTCTGTAAAATCTGACGGTCACCGTCAGATTGATTGAGCATATAAATAAAGTCGGAGTTATCAAGAATGTTTTCTATTTCTGCCGATGACAACAAGTCCTTAACATTTTGTGTAATGCCTGTCGGCACTCCGCCCCATTTTCGAAATCGCTTCCACATTTCTACTGAATATCTTGCTGTCTGTTCTTCTCTCAAAAGCAAATGAAATTCATCTATGTAGTAGCGTGTGGTCTTTTTGTTGCGGTTCAGAGCAACTCTGCTCCAAACTTGGTCTTGAATAATGAGCATTGCAATCTTCTTGAGCTGACTGCCGAGCTCTTTAATGTCAAAGCAGACAAGTCTGTTACTGATGTCAATGTTGGTGCGGTATGAAAATACATTATGAGAACCCGTTACATACATTTCGAGCGAGTTATGTACCCTGCTTAACACATTTATAACATCGGGTGCAGTAAATTCCTTGTTAAGGTCTGCGAGTGTCGGCATATTGTCCTTTGTCGGATTATTCATCAGATAATCGTTGTACAATCGCCTTGTACATTTATCAATCGCCGAACGCTCCTCCGAGGTTAATCCGTACTTATCAGCCACAACAAGCTCACACAGAGAAATGATAAAATCCGATTTTGTGGAGATTGGATTTTCTCCCTCCATATCGTCAATCAGATTGATGTCAAGCGGATTTATGTGATGAGGACTGTTGGTAGATATTTTTACAACCTGACCGTCAAGATGTTCAACAAGGGGATAATACTCACCTTCAGGGTCGGTAATAAGAATATCGTCACTCCTCGTCAGGAATATATCTGTAATTTCACGCTTAACCGAGAACGATTTACCTGAACCCGGTGTACCGAGAAACAGACCGTTAGGGTTTTTAAGTTTGAGCCTGTCGGCTAAAATCATATTTTTTGTAACTTGATTAAGTCCGTAATAACAGCCGCTCGGTTGAAAAATCTCCTGTGTAGAGAATGGTATAAAAACGGCAACCGAACTGGTAGGAAGGTCACGCACAATCGGTACAGCATTATAACCGAGCGGCAGAGATGAAGCTAATGCCTGTTCCTGAAGATAATCAAGAGATATGAGCTTGCAGTTATTTTTTTGCGTTATTCTTGACAGAGTTTCAAGTTGTAACGAAGCTTGATTTTTGGTCATTGAATAATTACGAATTGTGACTGTAATCTCAAAAAGTCGTTCGTTCTTGCTGTTAAGCTCTTCAAGCATTCCCTGTAATTCTTCAAGATATATCTGTATGCTTTCGGGCAAAATATCAGAATCGTAGCCGCTTTGAAAAGCCTTTTTTTGTTCATCAATTTTCATTTTTTGAACATCAGACAGTTTTCCACGAATGTATTTTAACGCCTTTAATTGGTCAAAAGGCTTGATATGAAAATTTAGAGAAGCAAGACCCTCGGTGTTATCGAGGAAGTCTGAGATAATACCGTCAGATATTTCGCCGGCAAGAATGTTAATTGATGTAACGCAACCGTAAGCGTTGTTAATTTCAAACTTGTTTTTTCCGGTGAACTTAACGGATGCAGGGGCAATAAAATCTTTGGTGTTATATCCTTTTTTAACAAGCTCCCAATCGAACAAAAACGGCTGAGTTGTAAACGGGTTGAGTGATTGGTACATTGATTCCAATCGTTGCTCTCCGTTCAGCTTTTTTGAGCGTACCTTCATATCGCCAAACAATCTTATAATTTCCTGTGATACCGTACTTAATTTTGCTCTTGCTTCACGAATATTTTTCGCTTCGGTTGTAAAGGTCAGATATTTCTTGACGCTTCTGCCGTTTTTACCGCCGAGCAAATTATTAACTCTAATATCCGAATATTCCTTACGAACATCGTTAAAATCATCGTCAACGGAATCAATCTGTACATACTGAATCATTGACTCCTTGTCAATAACCTGATTTTCATAGGTATTTTGAAATTCGATTGTTTCATCGAAATAATTGAGAATATCACACCAAGCCGAAAATTTACTGTCCTTTTCTTCATATGTTGCAAGCTGATAATTTGTATCATAAAATTCAACTGTCTGTGAATATTTTTGACCGCCGATGTGACAGGTGCCGTCAGGAAACATTGTTTTGTACGGCAGAATAGCCTGAGTAGATGAGGAATCTTCTTCATTTTCTTTTTTAAGCCTTGCCATCCGTGCCTTAATCGACTGTATTTCTTCCTTTGTTAAGGTGTTTTTTTGATTTTTACTGTTTTTTGATTTTGAGTTTGTCAATAATGCTCACCTTCTTCGTATTATTAAACTCTGATATATCAACCCCGGCGGCAATGAGTTTGCGTTTTAATTTGCTGTATTCGATTTGGTTCAGAATCATTGCCATCGGAGATTTACTCTGATATGTTCTGACTCTCGGTTTTCTCATAAACGAGATAAGCAACTTGAGATACTCCTCCAAGTACATACCGTTTTTGGTGAACAAACCGCAGGCGATGCCCGGAAAAGCAAAGATTCCGAGAGCTATGACAGCTACGGTAATGTTGCTTGTTACCGTCTTAATTATGAAAAATGCAGGAATACCCATTGCAAGACCGATACCAAAACACATTGCCTGTCGTTTTGTCAAACCAAAAATAAATTTTTGCTTGATTAAAGACAAGTCTTTTGGTATCTTAACGAAATTTTGTTGCATATAAAACTCCTTTTAACTTGTGCCCCAATGGGGCACAAGTCAGTGAATTTGGATTAGTGTGCCGCAAAAGCAGACTTCGAAATGCTTGATGTTCGGAATATTGTGAAGATAAATGCAACAACAAAGCCGAGTAAGGTAGCCATTGTCATTACAACATCCTGTCCGCTCATCATATTTTTCAAAGTGTTATTGAACAAGGTCTTGAATATTGCAAGTGCAACGATAATGAAAAATCCCTGAAAAGCGAGAGCAAGCAGATTTCTTAGCCAATTCTTGCCGATATCGCCCCAATCCTTGTTCATCATAGTAGCCATAGGAATAGGGGATATTGAGAGCATCATATACACATCAATAATCCTTGATGCAAGCACAATTACAATTGCCGCCAACAGAACAAACGAAACGATGATGATAACAAAAGCAATAATCAGCGTAGTTATCAGCGTACCTATATCCTGCGACATCAAAGCTTGATGAAAACCGGACGAATTAACAACATCAGCCGAAATAAATTTGCCTGTGCCAAACAGCGTATTAAGCCCCGAATTGACGGCATCCGTGCCGAAAACGAAAATACCGGTTGCTATGTAAAAGACATTGCTTACGAGTAATATTCCGCAGAACGATTTTAATATCCAACGAATAAAAATTGAATCATCAAAATCTCTGAAATTATTGCCCTCAACAACCATTGAAAAAAGCTCATAGCACACAACAATCATCAACATAAACGCACCTATCGGTACGATTACATCGTTCGACAGCTTTTCAATCGTTGTCCAAATGCTTGTACCGCCCGAACCGGTAGTACCTGTAAAGGTTGTCGGGTCACCGAGAAACTGAGAAAATATTCCGTTTAATCCGGTATTATCGTTGTTATTGAGTGCACCCGACAGCATATCGTTGACTGTATTAAGACAGCCTTCAATAGCTCCCGAAAGGATTTCCTTGAACCAATTTTCGAGAGCGTTCATAAAGTCCTCAACAATCCAGACAATCGCCCTCTTTCCGACTTATGCCCCAATGGGGCACAAGTTTATTTTTGCTTACTCTCATTATTTACTCTGAGCCTGATTCATCATCTGACCGAGTACCGGCACGAGAAGTACGCCGGCAGCAATAAGTGCAATACCTGCCATAAGCTGCTTCATACCCTGTGATTTTGCTCCGGGGTTATCGTTGCCGTAGCCTTCAAGCAAGTTAATAATGCCCCACACGGCAAGACCGGCACCGATAAGACAGATAACGGCTGTGAGTACAGTCTGAGCTGTGCTGATAAAAGATGACGCATTTACTGCGGCAAAGCAGGACATACAGCTCATTGCGGCAATTGATGCGATTGCTGTAAGCACGGCAACAGCCTTTTTGGATTTCTTACATCTTCTTGAGAGCTTGTTAGGCTCTGTTTTTGATAAAAAGTTCATAGGTTTAGCTCCTTTATGTATTAATTTACCGATATTCGGTATATTGTGTGTTTTGTAAAACAGCAGCATTTTTTTGACGGCTCTTAACAAACCTTGCAACATCAAAATAATTTTTCTTGTCGCTGTCAAACAGCTTGCCGTAATTCTTGTGTTTTGTTATGTCAAATTTCTTCGACATAAACGGGTGCAAGCCACGGATTTGCAGAATACATTGAGAGTTATCCATAACACTCAATTCGTCCTGTGACATCAGCTCTTTGCCGAGTTTTTGATAATTTACTCCGTAGCTTTCCTGCGTACCTCTACTTCGGGAAGTATTGAACATATAAATCGTTTCCTTACCGAGAGATTCGGATATATCCTTGAGCGTGGTTTTCTCTTTTCCGCCGAGAAACAAGAGTGAATCACAGTTACCTTCAATTGTTTCTGCATTGTCTTTATACAAGGACTTGAGCTGAGATTTGGTCTGCAAAATGATACTTGCAGATATTCCACGGCTTCTGATTACCGAAATAATCTTTTCAAACTGAGGTATCTGCTTGATATTTGCAAATTCGTCTATCAGACAACGCACGGGATATTTCAATCGTCCCGAACCGTTAGGATTATTGTCAGCCTTTGTACACAGTAAGTTAAATAACTGCGAGTACATCATCGCAACGAGAAAATTGAAGGTGTCGTCCGTGTCGGAAATTATGATGAACAGAGCTGTCAGCTTATCGCCGATTGTGTCAAGGTGCATTTCATCGTAGCTTGTGATTTCAAGCACCTTGTCAATTGAAAACGGAGCCAATCTTGTGGCACAGCTTATCAAGATTGATTTTGCAGTTTTTCCTGCGGCAAGTTTATAAGCCTTATACTGTCTGACTGCAAACCTACCAAGAGAAGCTCTCCAATCGTCAACCTCTGCGTCTTTGAGCTCGGCATAATTTTCATTTTCCTCTGAAAATTGTTCGTCCTGCTCCCAAGCGTTTTCAATCCACCGTTCAAGATAGTAAAATGCCCAATCAATAGCGTTTTTGAAGGTTTCGTTATCTTCACGGCATTCCGAAGCGTTTACAAAATCAATCAGTGTTTCAAAGTTCCACTCTTCTTCCGGACACATCGTAATGATGAGTGCTATGTATGAGGTGTATAACAGCTTTTCCGCTTTGACCCAAAATTCATCTCCGCCTTTTTGGTCGCCCGTTGTGTTTGTGATAAGTACCTCAACCGTGCGGAGAATATCCTGCTCACGGCTTTCGGGTCGAATATATGCAAACGGGTTGTAGTGCATTGATTTTGAAAAATCAATTGTATTAAAAACTCTGATGCTGTACGGTGTATATCCGATGATTTTTCCGTTTTTAACAACCGGCTTTCCTTTTTGGAGCATTTTGCCGCACTCAACAAGAACCGTTCCTTTAGGGTCTGTTACAACATAGCTTGAGTGCATTTGCATAAGATTCGGCTTGACATAAAAGCGTGTTTTACCCGAACCTGAACCGCCGACAACAAGTACATTCTGATTTCGTGCATACTTGACATTTGAGGGCTTACCCATCGTAATGCGTTCGGTTTGCGTGAGAAGCACATTGTTATCGAAATTCTGCCTGTCCATATACGGCTCAATATCCTTGGGAGTACCCCAACGAGCTGAACCGTACTCCTTGTCCTCGGCATATTTTTTTCGGTGCTTACGCTTGTATTCAAGTACAAGTTTTGCAATGACAGCAGTCATAAAGCCGACAAATGCGTCAAGCGGATGAAGAGAGGGAAGAGGATTTGTCAAAGCGTTGCCGAGATTTGTAAAAAAAGGCATTGCCTTAACGCTGATATTTCCCGATATACCAACAGTGCGGTATGCACAGCAAACTTTGTCGCCAATCCAAAAAAACAGCAGGCAAGGCAAAATGAAAATGATTGCTTTTTTTATTTTATCCGTATCTACACGCACCGACATCACCGTCCTAAATTTGACTTGTTGTGAGATTTTTCTTTGTCAACAGCAGCTTGCTTTTCGGATATGACTTTTGCATTTTGCTTAATCTGTTCTCGGTTTACAACCTGAGTGACAGATTTTTTATCAAGTTTTTTTGAAGTACCAAAGGCGTATTCCTTAAAGGCTTTCTGAAAATTTTCTTCTTTACCCGACTGAAAAAATATGCGATATGTAGGCGGTGATGTTGACTTGTCCCGTGTAAGTGCAAAGTCAATATCGTACTTTTTCGCAGTCGATAAAAAATCCTTGATGTTGTTATCGGTAATTTCTATACTTTCAAGAACACCTGTTTTTGCAAGCTTGTTGAAACTCTTAAGACCGGATTTTTGTTTTTTGCCTGATAAGTAATCACGCATTATCTCTTTGAGCAAGTCGCTTGATACGCAGCTTGTCTGCACCAAAAAGTCCATAATCTGTGACATTAAGCATTCACTTCCTTGGACTCAATGACCGGTTCGGGCATCTGAAAGACCGTTTTCCCGGCTTTGAGCGTTTCAATGAGAGCAAGCAGTACATTTTCGCACTCAGTCGTATTGTTATAAATGCCGAGAACAGTATCGCTGTCGCCGCTAATCTCAGCATCATCTGATGATGCCGATTCAAATCCAACGATGGCATACACCGTTGTTCCGTCAACTTCGCCTTCGTACATTGTCACTTTAGCGAGTTTATCGAAGTTGATAAGCTCGTAGTCTTGACTTATGATTGTCATTTTGTTTTCTCCTTTCAACTTCTGCCCCGTTGGGGCACAAGTTTGTTTTTATCTGCTGTTGTGCAGGTCATAAGCGACTTGCAGGTCGGTATCAAGCTCCATTGTTGTCGGAGCGTTGTAAAGACAGCTCAATAAATAACTTCTCGGATTTTTGATTTGCTTTGTATTTGCGGATGCATCAATTTTTTCAAAAAGATATTCAATATGAGATTCATCTATTGTTTTCAAACGGTCGGCAACAATACCGATTGATGTTTTGATACCGTTAATTATGACAGAGGTTGTAGGATGAGTGTAAGCCGACACATATACCTCCGCTATCAGGCTGACAATTAAGTCAAGATAACCTTTTTTGCTTTGATGATTGGTGAGTAAGTACATATACGAGATTTGGAGCTGCGTTTCTGCAACGGCATTTTTGTAAATTGAAATTTCTGAGTTCGGGTTGCTTCTATCTATCAATCCATCAGATGATGGGTTTTCAGACTTCGGTTGTGACTTCCCATTAGTTTCTGTAATATGATAGATAGATGGATAAGTATTACTATTCTCAGTATGGTTAATCTCAGTATGGATATATGACTGATTTTCAGAAGTCAAGACTTCTGCTTTATCGAAGTCCAGACTTCGGTTTTTCAGAAGTCTTGACTTCGGTATGGTACTGCTACAATCAAGTTCAGACTTCGGTTTTTCAGAAGTCTGAACAGCTGTTTTAGAAGTAATGCCAGAAGTCTTATTTTTAGACTTGCACTCGGTCAAAGACTTGATTCTTTGCAATACTTTGGTGTTGCTTTTAGATACCGGCTTTGAAAAATTCATAACATAAATTTTTGTAGGCTTTCCCTGACCTTGCTTTTTACGGATTATCAAGCCTATGTTTTCAAGCTCAACGAAAATCTTAACAGCTTTGTCTTTGCCAATGTTCAGACTTTCCTGTGCATTTTCCTGCTTGTAGAAAACATAGGTTTTACCATCAGCATCAACCCATTTGCTTTTTTTAGATAGGGAAGTCCTATCGAGCAAGAATCCATAGAGTAATTTTGCTTCACAGGAAATGCTCTTAAACCTGTCATCGGTAAAAAGCACTTGAGGTACTCTATAAAACTGATACTGTTCGCTGTCGCTGCCATAGAAAAAATCAAACATTATGCACACGCTCCTTTTCGTTAGCCTTTTTCAGCTCGCCCTGAAGTGCGTTGATTTCAGCTTTTCCAAGCTGATTGATTAAATCTGCTACATTCATTACAGCCGATGCAGTAACAGAGTTGCTCAAAATCATTCCAAAGAGCAATTTCGTTTCGGCAGAGTAGCCGTTGTATTCGTTTGTCATAAGTTCTTTTGGCAGATAAATGCACTGTCCCATACTAATTCCCATCTTTACTTTTAAATTTCAATCGTTGCCTGCTCAATCGCTTTTTGCCAAATAAAAAAGCCAATCTCTTTCGAGATTGACTTTAGTCAGTATGAGTATTTAATTTTGTACCCTCAGCGTAACGACCTTTTGCTCGTTATTTCAAACAGCGCTCTGCTCCCTTTATCCGCCACAGGCGGCGGTCGCAAGGCTACCAATCGTTTTGGTTGCAAAACCAAAACGAATAAATACAAATTATATGTTTCAACCGATTATAATACCGAATTGAAATTATCATTTAGTCAATTCGTGTTTGCACACGAATTGATTGGCGATCACTGATCGCCGCTACAGTAGAACAATATCTTTGCAACATTTATATAATTTGTCCTTATCGCAAATATTGTGCCGTTACTTGCGGGCGTCCAATGAACGCCCCTACGGGTTTGCAAAGCAAAAAAAGTATAAAAAAACGCCCACCCTACTGGGTGGACACTTTATATGTTGGCATCTCCCTATTTTTCCGGGCCGTCACCAGCCAAGTATCTTCGGCACCACTGAGCTTAACTTCTGTGTTCGGTATGGGAACAGGTGGACCCTCAGCGTCATCAACACCAACTTATTAACTTTTGTTTCTCTCTTGAGAACAGTATTGATTATACTACGGGCTGCACCAAATGTCAACACTTTTTTTAAAAAAATTTAAAAATTCTTTTAAAACCTTGAAAAGCCCGTATTTATCCCGATTTACCGCCGTTTTAACCGTCATTGAACCAGGTATATACTTGATGCGGTGAAAAATTATACATATTTTGGCTTGTTAAAGCGTAAAAAATAGGATGCCGTTGTTTGCCGTAAATTATTGACTAAACGGATAAAAATGTGTACAATTAAATAGATTAGAACAGATTGGGATGTTTAGAATGAATAATGTAAATAAGTGTAAAATGCTTTTGTCATCACTCTCTGTATTCAGAGGTATAATGAACAGAAGCGTTCCGAAAGCCTTTTATGAACTTTTGCTTTCGCTCGACAAAAAGCCTGAGGAATTTCTCGGTGCATACGGCAAGCTTTGCTCAATGCTTTGCGAAAGAGGCTGTGCGGATAAGTTCGCATTTGCAATCAGCGAAACGGCTCTTTTTGACGATAACTGTTTTGCCCGTGCCGCAACAGCCGGCAGACAGGGCGAGTTACCCGAAAATGTTGTTTCTGCTGTTAAGACAGACTGCGACGCTATTTTAACAGCCGCAAAGCTTACTTCCGATGAAGTGCTTGAGGCATATACCCATGCCGATGAAATCAAGGAGCTTATTCCGATTCTTCCAAAGTGGCAGACAGGCAAGTGCGCTCCGTGCTTTGACGGATTTGACGGTTCACTTGACAAGCTTTCTGCCTATTATAAGGAAAACGGTTGCGGAATGTTTGCCCGTTACAAGGCATTCATCTGGCGTGACGGTGACATTCAGCCTGTTGAGCATCCGGACAGGATTGATATGGATACATTTACGGGATATGAGCGTCAGAGAAGTCAGGTTGTAAACAACACACTTTCATTTATTCAGGGCAAGAGCTGTAACAACTGTCTGCTTTACGGTGATAAGGGTACAGGTAAAAGCTCAACAGTCAAGGCAATTGCAAACGAGTTCCGCAAGGACGGACTCCGCATTGTTGAAATGCCTAAGGACAGGCTCATTGACTTTCCGCTTCTTGTTGACAAGATTGCCGCTCTTCCGCTTAAATTCATTATATTTATTGATGATCTTTCGTTCCAGCATCAGGATCAGAGCTATACAACCCTTAAAGCCGTGCTTGAGGGCGGACTTGCGGCTCGTCCCGATAATGCATTGATTTATGCAACATCAAATCGCAGACACCTTGTTAAGGAAAGCATTTCCGACAGAACGCATACTGTTGATGATATCAATGTTCGTGACAATATGCAGGAAAGTCTTTCGCTTTCGGACCGTTTCGGTCTTGCAGTCTGCTACACAATTCCTTCAAAGAATGATTTTCTTGAAATTGTATATTCTCTTGCAGAGCAGAGAGGCGTCAAGATGACTCACGAAGAGCTTGCACTTGGCGCTGAGCAGTTTGCACTTTCAAGAGGCGGTCGTTCGCCAAGATGTGCAAGACAGTATGTTGAATCGCTGTTTTGCTGATTAATCGGAGGTCAGTTATGAAAACAAAAATAATTTCAATTGCTCTTGCAGTTGTGACAATGCTTTCGGCAGTTGCGCTTTTCAGCGGTTGTTCTGACGGAGAATATCCTGTTGAGGTGGCAAACATCACGATAGAAAGTCAGCCAAAGAACATAGTTGTTCTTGATGCGCCGACAGCCGATATCCTCATCGCAACAGGCTATGACAGATATATTGTGGGCAGAAGTGATGAGGTTGACCAGCAGTCAATCGCAGTTGCCCCGAGTGTCGGTTCATATGAAAATCCCGATACCGACAAAATTATCAATTCCGGCACAAACCTTGTGTTTGCAGGTCAGTCAATAAATGAGGACGCAAAGAAGAAGCTTCAGGACAAGGGTATTCAGGTTGTCACAATGTCACACGGTGACACTCCCAAGCAGGTTGAAACAAACTATGTGACAATCGGCAAAATTTGCGGCGGCACAAAAACGGGCGCAAAGAAGGGTGAAGATACCTACAATGAATTGCTGGATAAGATGAACAACTACAAACAGCAGGTTAATAACAGAAATTCCGGCATTCTTGATACGGTTTGTTATCTCTATACAGAAGACGACAGACTCAAGATGATGACAAGCGGAACATACGGTGATATGCTCCTCGGATATACGGGGGCGGTTAATGCCGCAGTAAACATCAGCGACAACAATGTTGATGTTGCAACTCTCAAGATTGCAAATCCGAACTTTATCTTCTATGCAGACAAAGCTACTCTTGATAAAATTAAGGGCGATACAACACTCGCAAGTCTTGGCGCAGTCAAGACAGGCAAAATTCTTGAGGTTTCGCTTGAAGAAATGTCAAGACCCGGCAATACTGCTCTGGAAGCACTTGAAAAAATGGTTTACTTTATGTATCCCGACCTCAAGCCAAAGTCTGCAACAGACACAACAAGGGCTCAGGATGCGACAGCGTCAAAGACTGACGCAACAACCGCAACTCAGGCAACAACAACCGCAAGCAATTCAAAGTCGGTTGCCGATAAGTATAATCTTACCATTACATCAGACCTTTCACTCAAGCAGGAAGATGAAAACGACACGGTAAAGGCTATGCAGCTCCGCCTTTATAACATCGGTTACATTGCCGACAAGGACAATGTGACAGGCTACTACGGCGAAGTAACAGCCGAGGCTGTTAAGAAATTCCAGAAAAACAACGGTCTAAAAGAAACAGGTACAGCCGATAACGCAACTCTTGTATTGCTTTTTGACAGTTCAGCGAAAAAAGCCAAATAATTCAAATTGAAATTTGAAAATTGAAAATGGAAAATTATAGTCGGGAAGACAGTTTGCAAAATGCAAAACATTGTCTTCCCGACTGTTTTTTATATGTGATTTACCGATATACCGTAGCGGCGATCAGCGATCGCCATTTGATTTGGTTGTAAAACCAAATCAATAATAGATGCCGCAATAAAATTGTGATAATGCACGGTCGAACCGATTTTGCAATCGTTTCGATTGGCGGTCACTGACCGCCTCTGCAATTAAACCTTAACATTACGGTGACACACCGTTAAAAAAGTTCCGGGTGCATTCGGCTGTAGTGAAAAATGTACTGCTGGGCGATGCCTGCGTACTGACCGAAATCGTCACCGTTCATATTCGGAAACAGCTTTTCCATTGCCCGTTTCATCCACACATCAATCGGAAAAGCCTCAATTCTGTGCATACCGAAAAGAAGTGTGCAGTCGGCAACCTTTTTGCCGACGCCTGTAATTTTCATAAGCTCCGCTCTTGCATCTTCATAGTCAAGCGTGAAACAGCTGTCAAGATTCACCTCGCCGTTTGCAACCTTTTGCGCCGCATCAACAATGTAACGGTTGCGAAATCCTGCTCTCAGCGGTGCAAGGTCATCGGGCGAAAGTTTTGCAAGTGTTTCGGCTGTCGGGAACGCAAATTCTCCGTCATCAAGCCGTGTGCCGAAGTTCTCGCACAAACGCTCAACAATGCCTTTGATTCGCTTTATATTGTTGTTCTGCGAAATGATGAATGTGCAGAGTGCCTCAAAAGGCTCTTGCCTTAAAATTCTTATGCCCGGGGCGTACTTTGCCGCCTCGTTCAGAACGGGATGTATTGTGCTGATTTCTTCACGGATTTTTCCGTAATCAAGCGAAAAGTCAAAGTAACTGTACCAGATGTTTTTGAAATCGTCAGCCGTTGCATTTTCAATGTACATATCCGTTTTGTCAAGGCTCACGGTTACGCTTTTGCCGTAGGCAACACCGTGAAAAGAACCGTCGTCCTGCGGTTTCCAACGAAAGCTCTGACCGCAGTCGAGAGTCTGCGCAAGGTCAAGGTCATGCACATCGGTTATTTTGATTTTGTTGTCGAGTTCAATACATTCCATGATTTTCACCGCCGAAATTTTCTTAATAAAGTATATCACATTCGGGAAAATTATGATATACTTTATTTAAAATTGAAAATGGAAAATGAATGTCGGGAAGATAGTTTGTTTGTAAAACAGATTTCAGTCCCGACTGTATTTCAGACAGGAACTCATTGAACGCAAGCCTTGATGAAATATTTTGTTTAAACACATATGTTTTGATATGATGAAAACGGTGTGTTATAACCACTACATTAACTCAAAAGGAGGATTATTGTGAAAGAAACTATCTGCACAATTCCGATTAACGATATATTTATGCCGAAATGCGGTTGTCCGTTTTGCAGAATGGAGAGTATGCTTGAGGAGCAGTATGTAAAATTCATTACGGGCGATGCGATGATGGAGCCTAATATCAGGATTGAAACCAACAAAAAAGGCTTTTGTCACCGCCATTTTTCGCAGATGTTTGAAAAAGGACAAAAACTGCCGAATGCGCTTATTCTTGAAAGTCATCTTCAGGAAATTATTGATAACGATATGCCGAAAAAGCTGAAGGGCAAGCCTGATAAGAAACAGCTTGAAGTTATTAAAAAGCGACTTGATTCGTGTTATGTATGCGACAGAATCGAGTGGGATATGCACCATTTTTGCGACACGATTTTTGTTGAGTGGGCAAAGGGAGAGGAGTTTTATAAGCTGTACAACGAACAGCCGTTTATCTGCTTTAAACACTACGATTTTATTATGAATGTTGCAACCCAAAAGAGCAAGCTGCCGTCAAAGCTTTTACCGCAGTTCTATGCCGAAACGGCAGGTCTTACAAAAAAATATCTGTTGTCGCTTAAAGAAGATATCACATATTTCTGCTCAATGTTTGATTACCGCAACCACGGCAAAGATTGGGGAAGCTCCAAGGATTCAATTGAGAGAAGTATTGAATTTTTGACAGGCGAAAAGCCGTAAACGGCGAGCCGACTTTTTATGTTCGTGAAGATAGTTTGTGAATGTCAAAAAACATATTATGCCCGAGCGAAAGGTTTAATTAATGTAAAATTGAAAATTGAAAATGGAAAATTAATGTCGGGAAGACAGTTTGCAAAATAAAATGCAATGTCTTCCCGACTGTTTTGTTAATATGAAATTTACTGTTTATTTATGGCGAACACGGTTCGCCGCTACTGACAAATTTTTGATATGAACAAAGATTGCATCAGAACCTTACTCGGGTATCTGATGCAATTTCTTTATCCGACTGTCATTAGCACTGCCATACTGCCATAACGGCATTGAAGTATTCATCAGAGAGAACCTTTCTCAACTGTTCTCTGCCGGATTCGTCGTTCATGTATGCATTGCGGATGTTTCCACCTACCTGCATTTCTTCACCGTTAAAGGTCAAAAACTGCTGTCTGAGTACCGAAACGC
>OIDT01000200.1_pt1 | contig 59950 bp, 54 predicted proteins | sample 1581601 | NCBI WGS metagenome assembly OIDT01 (sample SAMEA3882515, study PRJEB24775) | human gut metagenome | biome: human-associated habitat; feature: intestine environment; material: feces | place: Netherlands | collected 2009/2010 | reverse complement strand
AGTCCTTGACGTAGATCAGGCTGGGTCTGCCCAGACCACGGCGTTTGCGCTCGATAAGGTTGAAGTCCTCCAGTTCCCGGAACAGCTTGACCGCCTTATGCTCGGCGCAGCAAAGGGATTCCTGCACCTCTCGAACGGTGTAGATGATATACACCCGCCCTTGCTCGTCCAGCCAGCCGTTCTTTACAGACAGGCTCATGCGGTCAAGCAGGATGCCGTATAGCGTCCGGGCATCCGTGGAGAGCTGCCGGAAGCGGCAGTCATGGAACAGTGCTTTCGGGATGCGGAAGTAGGAGAACAATTCGCCCGACTGACCATAGAAGTAGTCCAGCGTCATTTGGTGTGACCTCGGATTTTCAACTGTATGGGTGTGTTCATGTGGAAAAATACCTCCTTTTTGTGATATGGAAAATTTTTTGAAGTTCCATTTTTGAGAAAAAATGGATGGAAAAATGGGTGAAAAAAGATGAAAAAAAGCGTTGTAGTTTGTCCCGAAAACTGCAAAAGCAAAAATGTGTTATTTTTTGATAATATTACGAAAAGGATAAAAAATCGAATGTTTGAAAAAATAAATAACGTAAATGTGCGTTTTCTTGTACTCTCTGTTTATAAAGTGCAGAACAGGCTGCTATCAAGAACCCCCGCAAGTAATTGCGTGAGCGCTTGAAAAAGCACAAATAAAGCAAACGAACCGCCCCGGTTTCCGTAACAGGAAGCCGGGGCGGTTTTTGTGTTGCAACGTACAGGAAAAGCAGAAAATATCTTTTACAGAAAGGACAAGCAAACTGTCCAACAGGATCGTTATAATAGACAGACAAAAGGGCATAAACGCCATCAAAGGAGAGTGCGCAATGAAAAAAATATGGATGTTTCTGCTGGGCGCGGCATTTGCCGCCGAACTGTTTCTGCTTGTCTGCATGGCAAGCAGAAGTGCATCACCGCGTCAGGTAATGTACACTTTTAAGGATGATGTATGGGATGTGATCTACCGGCTGAACCGCAGATGGAATTTGTGAGAAAAGCACTTGGCTTTTTGGAGGATGGACAGACAAGCTGTCCATCTTTTTTTGTATACTAGGATTGTGCAAAAGAGACAAAAATTTTGTGGCTGTTTCACAAAACAACAAAATTTCACACAAAGAATTGCGGCTGTTGTTGCACTGTGTTACAATGAACAGAGAAGGAGAATGAACTGTGCGTAATAGTAGATTAGACCGTATACTCTATATTCAGCAGATTCTGGTACAGGGCGGTGTGCTGAACAAACAGCAAACGGCGGACCACTTTGGCGTCAGTGAAAAAACCATCCAGCGCGATCTTGATACCCTGCGCAGCTATTTTGCAGACAGCGAGCCGCGCCGGGAGATCTTATACAACTCCGCAAAGGGCGGCTATTTGCTGGATGACACGCTTTCCCGCTTCCTCACCAGCAGCGAGATTCTGGCGGTATGCAAGATTTTGCTGGAAAGCCGTTCCATGGTCAAGGAGGAGATGTTCCCGATTCTGGACAAGCTGGTGCGGGTGTGCACCCCGCTGGATCGGTTGAATCAGGTCAAAGACCTCATCAGCAACGAGCGCTTCCATTACGTTGAGCCGCAGCATGGCCGGAAGTTTATTGAGAGCCTGTGGGACATCGGCACGGCAGTAGAAAATCACAATGTTATGGAAATTACCTACTGCCGCACCCATGATGGCGAGACCCGTGTGCGCACCATTGAGCCGGTGGGCATCCTGTTCAGCGAGTATTATTTCTATCTGGCGGCGTTTATTGAGGGCATCGACAAGGATAAGCACTTCCAGAACCCGCAGGACAATTCCCCGACGATTTACCGCATCGACCGTATCCAGAGCTATAAAACCCTTGACCGGCACTTTGCCCAGCGCTATACCGACCGCTTTCAGGAAGGCGAGATGCGCAAGCGCATCCAGTTCATGTACGGCGGCGAGTTGCAGACCATCCGGTTCGAGTATACCGGGCCAAGTCTGGAATCGGTGCTTGATCGACTGCCCACTGCAAAAGTCTTGCAGGTGACGGAAAAGGGCTGGATCGTGGAAGCCGAGGTGTTTGGCACGGGTATTCAAATGTGGGTGAGAAGTCAAGGAGACTATATAAAAATTATAAATACATAGGGAGACTATCATCATGAGCAAAATTCAGGTGGAAGTACGTTTTACAGATAAACTGGAGTCTATCCGTGTGGGTGGGCAGGACATGGAAATCCCGAATGCCATCAAGACAAAATCTGTTGAAGAATGGTTTGAACCGGCGGCTGGCCGTGTGAATTGGGATGGTCTGGGGGCTGAGATCAAGGCTATGGCTTTCAGCAATGAGAAAAATGCTGTGTACAGCTTCCTGTTCAATGGGCCGGAAGATAAAAAGCGAGAATTCATGGGCTTCGTGGAGAGCTTTTGTCTGGGGGAGGAAGCGCAGCAGGAAACGCAGGAGGAAACCGAGCAGGACTATCTGCAGGATGCCAGTGATTTTCAGCAGGTTGGCAATGCCGAGATGGCGTTTCAACGCTACATGGTTGCGGCCAGTGATTACGGACACCCCGAGGCGCAGTTGGAAGTGGCACGGTGTTACCAGAACGGTGTTGGTGTAGCAAAGAATGCGGAAAATGCCGTTGTGTGGTATAAAAAAGCTGCCGAGCAGGGTAATGCGGAGGCGCAGTGCGCACTGGGCGAGTGCTATTATCAGGCGTTCGGTGTTGAAAAAAATGAAAAAGAGGCCCGCAGATGGTACGAAGCGGCGGCAACTCAGGGAAATGCAACAGCGCAGTATATGATCGGGCGGCTGTATGCGGCACTCTCGTACAATGTGGCGGCTGTGAAGTGGTACACCAAAGCAGCAGAGCAGGAATGCCCGGAAGCACAGTATGAGCTGGGTGTGTGCTATGAGGCCGGCGACGGCGTCGGCAAGGACGAGGCAAAAGCCGCAGAACTGTACCGCAAGGCGGCAGTGCAGGGCTATGCGGAGGCGCAGAACGAGTTGGGCGCTTGCTATAGTAATGGCACAGGTGTCGCAAAAGATTTGGAGCAGGCGTTTGAATGCTACCGCAAGGCGGCAAAACAGGGCAATGTGAAAGCGCAGTACAATCTGGGCGTTTGCTATGAGTGTGGTTGGGGCGTAACGAAAGACCCTGTGCAGGCCGCTGAATGGTCTGCGAGAGCCGCAGAGCAGGGATTTGCGGCGGCACAGTATAATCTTGGCTATTTCTACAGGAACGGAGAAGGCGTAGAAAAAGACCCGAAAAAGGCTGCGATGTGGTACGAGAAAGCCGCAGAGCAGGGACTTGCGGAAGCACAATATATGCTTGGCTACTGCTATTGCTACGGCTTGGGTGTAGATGAAAATGAAACGGAGGCGGTAAAATGGTATAAGAAAGCAGCAGAGCAGAACCATGTGGAGGCACAGCATGATCTTGGTAATTGCTACTACTATGGCTGGGGCGTGGCAGAAAACAAAGCAGAAGCGGTAAAGTGGTATCAAAAGGCCGCAGAACAAGGCGATACAGATGCACAGTTTGCGCTGGGTAAGTGTTATTATTATGGAAATGGCACCGAAGTGAACTATGAAACAGCCGCAAGGTGGATTCAGAAAGCGGCAGAGCAAGGCAATGCGGACGCACAGAATCTGCTTGGTGATTGCTATTGTTATGGCTATGGCGTAGAGCCAAACAATGAGGAGTCCGCAAAATGGTATGAGAAAGCAGCGAATCAGGGCAATACGAAGGCACAGTACAGTCTGGGACGCTGTTATAGAAATGGTACAGGCAAAAGAAAAGACCTTGCTGAAGCAGTAAAATGGTACGAGAAAGCAGCAGAAGGGGGCAACGCGGACGCTCAGAACAGTCTTGGCTATTGCTATGAAGTGGGAGAAGGTGTAACAGAAGACTTGGCCAAAGCAGCAAAGTGGTATCGCGAATCAGCAGAAAATGGCAATGAAGTTGCACAGTGTAATTTTGGCCTTTGCTATGAGTATGGAAAAGGAATAAAAAAAGACCTGGCCGAAGCAGCAGTATGGTACGACGAATCTGCAGAGCATGGATACGCAAGAGCTCAATTTAAGATTGGTCTGTTCTATGACAAGGGATATGGCGTGGCACAGAACAAAGAAGAAGCGGCGAAATGGTATCGGAAAGCCGCAGACCAGGGTGATGCGGATGCGCAATGTAATCTTGGCTATTGCTACAAGACAGGAGATGGTGTAACAAAAGACCCTGTCAGGGCAGTGGAGTTGTACCGTAAGGCTGCAGATCAGGGAAATGCAAGTGCGCAGAACAATTTGGGCTATTGCTATAAAAATGGAGAAGGCGTGGAAAAGAACAGCGCGAAAGCAGTTGAATGGTATCGTAAATCTGCGGAGAATGGTAATGCATTTGCACAGTACAATCTTGGGTTGTGTTACGAATATGGTACAGGTGTAACGTTATCGAAAGCAACTGCGGCAGAGTGGTACCGGAAAGCTGCGGACCAGGGCGATGCTGATGCACAGTATAAACTTGGCGTGTTCTATGAAAATGGATACGGCGTGATAAAAGATGAAGCACAGGCCATGCAGTGGTACAAGAAAGCGGCTGAGCAGGGCAATGAAAGCGCAAAGAACGCTATTGACAGGATGCAGAGCAGCGGTATGGGTGCGGCAGTGGCAGCCGGCGCCGCGGCGGCCACTGTAGGTCTGTTGTGGAAAATTTTGAGGGGTTAACAGCAGAAAGGAAAATAAATCATGGCAGACGAGCTTGAGGTGCTTGAAAAACAGCAGCTTTCCGCGCAGCGGTCGCTGAATGACTTGACGGACCAGCTGACCCTTGCGGATCATCTGGTGTATAAAAAATATCTGACGGAACTGCAGAACTATGGCATGGTGGAGCTTTCTCAGAAGATGCTGGAGGTGCAGGATCCCACTCAGTGTATCCGAATGTTCCAGCTGAAGAAACTGACCCTGAAAAAGGGCGAAGATATGTTCCAGAAGCTTTCCACGGTGTACTATTCCAGCATGGCACAAGGCTGTAGTCTGGCGGTGATGATCGATGTGCCGGAAGGAAATGCCGGTGCCAATATCTATCTGGGCGTTCGCGAGGATCCCCTGAAACAGAGCATGAAGAGCCGCAAGCTGGAAATTTCCAGCAAGGCGTTGCAGAAAGTGCTGCTCTCCAACTTCCCCGGTTCCGATATAAAAGGCATTTCTCAGAAAGATGAAAAAGAACTGCTGGATGAAGCCTTTGGCGAAGCGCAGGAGGCGGTGGCCTCAGTGTCCTGTGTGGCAGCTCTGCGCGATAAGTCTAAAACGGAAGATAAAGCCTTTGTGCAGGGCATCGAGCGCTTTATGGACGCGATGGAAGGAGAAAAGTATACTGCGCTGTTTTTGGCAGAACCTGTTTCCAATGAAACGCAGGCGGCTATCCGCAGCGGGTATGAAAATCTGTACAGCACTCTTTCGCCCTTCCGCAAAAGTACATGGTCTTATACCGAGAACCAGAGTACTGCTGTGATGGAGAGCCTGTGCAGTGGAACTTCCCATACCATCAGCGATACTGTCAGCACGACTACAACGGACGGTACGAACCAGTCCTCTTCGGTGACGGACGGCACACAGAAAACGAAAGGGGTCAGCGGCGGTATCAACAGCGGTATCGGCAGCAACTTCGGCACCTCGGTCACAAAAATCTCGCCGGTGGCTGGCGGCATTGCAGGCATTCTGGGTCTGGGCGGCTTGGCAGCTTCGGCCCTGATTCCGGGCGCGGGGGCCGTTATCGGCCCGCTGCTTGGCACGGCGGGCAGGGCCATAGGAGGCATGACGCCAGCCAGAACGGCTTTCAACAGCATCGCCCGGAACATCGGAGGCTCCATGGGCGTAAACGCCTCGTGGGGTACCAGCCACTCTACCACCGAGCAGACCGGCACTTCGCACAGCACCTCCGATGGAACGTCGCATGGAACATCGGACACCACCAGCCAGCAGGAGAGCCACGGCACAACGGACACCCGCGGCACGGGCCGTACTCAGCAGGTGGAACTGTGCAATAAATCGGTGGAGGAACTGCTGGAACGCATTGAAAACCAGCTCAAGCGTGTAAAGGAAAGTGAAGATTATGGCTGCTATAACTGTGCAGCGTATTTCCTTTCGTCTACTCAATCCACAGCACTTTTGGCGGCCAACACTTACCGCGCATTGATGGTAGGCGAGGGCTCCTCGGTGGAGAGCGGTGCCGTCAATGTGTGGAAGAACAATGAGGCAGAAGTGGCACAGCTGCGGGAATATCTCAAGCGGTTCATGCAACCGGTCTTTGCTCGCCCACTATGGGAGAATGCGCCGGATAGTCTGCTTTATACACCTGCAACGCTGGTCAGCGGGCGGGAACTGCCGATGCACCTTGGTTTGCCCACCCGCTCAGTGCACGGCTTGCCGATTATTGAGCACGCGGAGTTTGGCCGCAATGTGCCGGATGAGGCGATGCCGGATGAGGACAAGATGAATCTGGGCAAGATTTACCACATGGGTAAAGAGGAAGCGGCAGGACTGATCCTGAATCGGCAGGCAATGGCTTCCCACACGTTCATCACTGGCTCGACCGGCACAGGCAAATCCAATGCGGTCTACCATCTGCTGGATGAGATCACAAAGAACGGACAAACGACGTTTCTTGTGGTGGAACCGGCCAAGGGCGAATACAAGAACGTGTTCGGCAATTGTACAGATGTGCAGGTGTTTGGTACAAACCCCAGAGAAACGCCGCTGCTGCGCATGAACCCCTTTGCATTCCCTGAGAATATCCATATTCTGGAACATATTGACCGTCTGGTGGAGATATTCAACGCCTGCTGGCCGATGTATGCAGCCATGCCAGCGGTGCTGAAGGATGCTATTGAGCGCAGCTATCAGAAAGTAGGCTGGGATCTGCGCAATTCGGAGAGCGAGAAGGGAGTTTTCCCAACCTTCTTTGACCTGCTGGATATTCTGCCGGGCGTCATTGAAGAGTCGCATTATTCCAAGGATACCCAAAGCGATTATGTGGGCGCATTGTGCACCCGCGTAAAGTCGCTGACAAACGGTATTTATGGCAGTGTGCTTTGCGCAGAAGATGCGCTGACGGACGAAGCACTGTTTGACCGCAATGTTATTGTGGATTTGAGCCGAGTGGGCTCTATGGAAACGAAATCGCTGCTGATGGGCATCTTGGTGATGAAGTTACAGGAATACCGGATGTGCAGCAGCGGGATGAACAGCAGGCTTCGCCATGTCACAGTGCTGGAAGAAGCGCACAACCTGTTGCGCAAGACCTCGGCAGAGCAATCACAGGAAGGTGCAAATTTGCAGGGCAAGTCGGTGGAAATGCTGGCAAATGCCATTGCGGAAATGCGTACTTATGGTGAGGGGTTTATCATTGCAGACCAGGCACCCGGACTGCTGGATATGTCGGTCATCCGCAACACGAACACAAAAATTATTCTGCGCCTGCCGGACGAAGAGGATCGCAAGCTGGTAGGTAAGTCTGCCGCCCTGAAGGAGGCACAGATCGATGAATTGTCCAAGCTGCCGCTGGGTGTGGCTGCCGTTTACCAGAACGAGTGGCCGGAGGCGGTGCTCTGCAAGATTGAGGCGTATCCCATGCCGGAAAATGCTGTTTACCACAAGCCTTCAAAAATGCCGCATGAAATCAACGCAGAGTTTGTATTCGGACAACTGGCAGTGGGCAAAGAGCTGGAACCGCTGAGCAGTTCGGAGATGGAGCAGCTGAAGCTCTGGCTGAAACGCCATGAGACTGTGCTGAAGCCGGAGGACAGCCGCTACCTGGAACGGGTCTTTGCAGGCGGCGAACTGGATGTGGCTAAGACTCGGAAAGCTGTGTTCGATTTCTTTGGTGGGATCGGTACAGTCGTTGATTACTGTGCCGCAGCTAAAAAATCGCTCACACCCCGTAAAGAATTTCTGGAACAGCTGCAGGGACAGTACGGCCTGAAAGCTGCTGCTGCAGACTGGGTGCTAAATAGCGTGATAAGCATGGGCATGAGCCTGAACCCGGATGCAAAGGCTGTAGATAATCTAAGGACGAATTTTGAACAGCAGGGAGGTCGTGTGCTGTGAGGCGAGAAATCTCAGAAGCGAAACCGATGGAAGCAAAAACGCACATTGGGTTGGATGATGTCGTCAAACGGTCATTTGAGCGTCTACAGAAAGGCGTGATAGAAAAGGCAGAAGAAAAACTGGATGCTGCTACGGAAAAGTCATTTGCAGAGCTAGAAAAAGAGCTGGAATACAAAAATAACGATGATGGAATGCCGTACCGTATGGAGCAGGATCTTTTGTCGGATGCAGAGTATAAAAGAAACGGATATGAGTACACTACCGATCACCTTGGAAGGCTGTTTACAGCCGAAGGAGACCTGCATCTGAAAGAGCATGATGGTCGTCTGCAAATTAAAGACAGCATCCATGACATTGGAAAAGGATATGAAAAAAGTACCGATGATCGAGGTCATGCAATTGCAGATCGCTTTGATGGAGCAAACGATTTGGAAAATCTCATTCCGCAGGATTCTGGACTAAATCGGAACGAATTCAAAAATTTTGAGAATAAACTGGCACAGGAAGTGGAAGCTGGGAAAAAAGTCAATCTGAAATTGGAAATGCATTATCCGGGAGACTCCTTCCGCCCGGATGCCATTACTGCTGTGACAACGATTGACGGAAAGCAGGAAGTTAAAGTATTTCTGAACGATTAGTATTTATAAGTCCACTGCACTTTCAGATTATTACAATCCCGGTCGATTGCACATACAATACAAGTATCACTTCACAAAACGGAGGGTACTTGTACTATGGTGGACTACGCCGACATCGGAAAACGCATCCGTGCCTGCCGCCTTGCAAAGGGCATGACGCAGGAGCAGCTGGCCAATGAGGTCGGCGTGGTGGTCACGCACATCAGCCATATCGAAACAGGCAACTCCGTGCCCAGCCTGAAAACGCTGATCGACATCATCAACGCGCTGGATTGCTCCGCAGACGAGCTGCTGTGCATCGAGATCAAAAAAGCAAAGCCGGTGTTCGACAGCTGGATGACCGAACAGCTTGCAGATTGCTCCGCCGATGAGGCAAAGATCATCAAAGAAACGGTAGTCAGTCTGAAAAAATCGCTCCGAAAAGTGTACGGAAAGTCCTCTAAATACAGATATGACTAAAACTTCAAAAACTGAATGCCAGTTGGTAGGCATTGAGTGTCTGAAAGAACACCAATAAACAGAATGAACCGCCCCGGTTTCCGCAATGGAAGCCGGGGCGGCTTTTTATACAAAAAAGAAATCGTTTTTTTGTAGCTTTGATGAATTGGCGCGGAGCCGTTGACAGCAGAAGGGCAGAAGCGTATCTTTGGAACAGAAGGCGGAACAGGGCCATAAATAGCAGTTTTCTTTACCTTGCAAGGACACTTTCGTTTTGATGAGGCACGACCCGGTGTGCCGCTTTTTTCATTTGCGGAGATAAAATACAAAAAGTACGGATTATGGTACACATTATCTGCTATGCTCGGTACACGGAAGGCACACACACCGGAAAAGGAGCAAAAATGCGCTGGACGTTGAATAAAACAAGGCTTTTGGTTGGTAAAACGGACCCGGAGAATACCAGCCTGTGGCTGCCGCTCTGGATGCACCTGTGGGATACGGCGGGCATCATGGAGCGGCTGGTCCGGCAGTGGCTCCCGGAAAGTGCAAAACGGGCCATGGGCTTTGAGCGCGAGGAAGCGTTGCTCGCGCATGCCCGGTTTCTGGGCGGGATCCATGATATAGGCAAGGCTACGGTAGCCTTTCAGGCAAATATCCTGCGCACTCTGCCGGAGGCGCGACAGCGGCTGGAAATGTTGACGCCGCTGGACTGTCCTGAACAGAACCGCCGGGAGTCGCCGCATGCCCGGGCGGGCTAGCCTCCATTGTGGGAGCGCATCACGGCAGGCCACAGAGCTGCGCGGCGGTCGATGATCAGTTAGAGGGTTGGGAGAGCAACTACTACCCCAAGGGACAAAAAAAGGTCTGGGAGAGCTTTTGGACAGAACTGCTCATGACTGTTTTGCAGGACTGCGGCTTTGATGATACGGCGGAACTGTACGACCTGGACCCGCAGGAGGAAGTGCTTCTGACCGGACTTCTGATCATGGCAGACTGGATCGCCAGCAATACGGAATACTTCCCCCTGATCCCGGTAGAGGAGCTGGGCAGCATGGAGGATTACCCGGCGCGGGTGGACAGGGCTTGGGAAAAGCTGGCCCTGCCCTTCCCGTGGGAGGCACAGCCGGGCATCGCAGACCCGCAGGAGTTTGCGGTGCGGTTCGGCTTTGCGCCTAATGCGGTGCAGAGGGCTGTTCTGGAAGCTGCAGATACCGCAGCGGAACCGGGCATCCTGATCTTGGAAGCACAGATGGGCGTGGGCAAAACCGAGGCGGCGCTGGCCGCTGCGGAGATCATGGCCAGCCGGTTCGGGCTGGGCGGTGTCTTTTTCGGGCTGCCCACACAGGCCACGGCAAACGGCATCTTTCCCCGGCTGCTTGGCTGGGCAGACACGCAGTCTGAGGAGACGCTGCCGCAGGCTATAAAGTTGGCGCACGGCATGGCGGAACTGAACGAGTGCTATCTGCGGCTGCAGGGGCGCGGGGTGCAGCTGGAGGAGGATGCGCAGGAAGAGCATCAGGTGCAGGTACACCAGTGGTTTCGGGGAAACAAGCAGGCACTGCTGGCAAACTTCGTGATTGGCACAGTGGATCAGCTGCTGCTGGCGGCACTTGCCCAGAAGCACGTTATGCTGCGGCATCTGGGGCTTGCGGGCAAGGTGGTCATTATTGATGAGTGCCACGCCTACGATACCTACATGAACTGCTATCTGGACCGCGCACTGGAATGGCTGGGCTGGTATAAGGTGCCGGTCATTCTGCTGTCGGCCACCCTGCCCGCCCGGCGGCGCACAGAGCTGGTCGAGGCCTACCAGCAGAAAAAGGCCGCCCCGGACGCTCCGTGGGAAACCAGCTGCGGCTATCCGCTGCTGACATGGACGGATGGCGCAGAGGTAAAGCAGACGGCCATCCCACTAGACGCACCCGGTCAAACGGTGCAGCTAACTACGCTCACAGAGCCGGAGCTGCCCGCGCTGCTGCGCCGGAAGCTGGCCGAGGGCGGCTGCGCGGGGGTAATCGTAAACACGGTCAAAAAAGCGCAGAAGATCGCGCAGCTGCTGCGGGAAAGCCTGCCGGACAAAGAGGTGCAGCTGTTCCATGCGCAGTTTCTGATGCCGGACCGCGCGGCGCGGGAAAACCAGCTGATGGCACGCATCGGCAAGGGCTCTGCACCGGAGTGCCGGAACGACCTGATCGTGGTGGGCACGCAGGTGATGGAGCAGTCGCTGGACATTGATCTGGACGTTCTTGTCACAGAGCTTTGCCCCATGGATCTGCTGCTGCAGCGCATTGGACGGCTGCACCGCCACCACCGCAGCCGCCCCGCTCCGTTGCAGCAGGCCTGCTGCGCGGTGCTGGACACCGGGGAAGATGCCTTTGACGCGGGCAGCGAGGCGGTATATGGACAGTGGCTGCTCTGGCGCACCCGGAAGTTTCTGCCCCGGAGCATCCGGCTGCCGGAGGAGATCTCTCCGCTGGTGCAGCGGGTCTACGGCTGGGAGCGGGAAATTCCCGGCGGGGCGCAGGGTGAGGAAATGCGCTGCGTATATGAGCAGACACAGGAGAAAAAGAAAGCACGCGCCGAAGCATACCTTGTGCCGCAGCCGGAAACGCACCGGCTGGCGCAGCTGAACACGCTGGACGACTGGATGCAGAACGAGGGCGCCCGCTCCGACCCGGCAGCCCGGGCGGCAGTGCGGGACGGCGACCCCTCGGTAGAGGTGCTGGTAATGCAGTGCCGGGCAGACGGCAGCATCCACTTTCTGCCGTGGCAGGAGGGCGGCAGTGCCGTAGCTGTCGACAGCCCGCCCCCGCCGGAAACGGCACTGAAGATCGCCCGGCAGAAGCTGCGGCTCCCGGCGGTGTTCGGCAAGGCGTGGAAGGTGGACGGGGTCATCCGGGAGCTGGAAGCGGACAACCGCAGCCGTCTTGCGGCGTGGCAGCTGTCGCCGCTGCTGCACGGAGAACTGATCCTGCTGCTGAATGAAAACCTGACTGCCCGACTTGTGGGCATGGAACTTTGTTATGACCGTGAAAACGGCCTGTATTACCAAAAGGAGGAGACGGATGAAGGAAATTGAATTCAACCTGCTGACCGAACCGTGGATACGGGTGCGGCTGCGGGACAACACGGTACGGGAGGTGTCCCTGACCGAGGCACTGGTGTCGGCGCAGGATTATGCGGACCTTGCGGGCGAGATGCCTACCCAGAACGCCGCCGTGCTGCGGCTGCTGCTGGCGGTGCTGTTCACCGTGTTCTCCCGGGTGGATACAAAGGGAGAGTCCCGCCCACTGATGCAGAGCGATGATGCACTGGAGCGCTGGAGCGCGCTGTGGCAGCTTGGGCATTTCCCGGCAGAGCCTGTCCGGGATTATCTGGAGCAGTGGAAGGACCGCTTCTGGCTGTTCCACCCGACACACCCCTTCTGGCAGGTGCCGCAGGCAAAGATCGGCACGGAATACGGCGCGGCCAAACTCAACGGTGAAATGTCGGAAAGCAGCAATAAACTCCGGCTCTTTCCGCTGTATGCGGGGCAGAGCAAGGAGCAGCTGAGCTATCCGCAGGCGGCGCGGTGGCTGCTATGCGTGAACGGCTATGATGACACCTCTGCAAAGCCAAAAGGAAAGGGACTTCCGTCCGTAGGAGCCGGGTGGCTGGGCAAGATCGGTTTTATTCAGGCACAGGGCGATAATCTGTACGAGACCCTGATGCTGAACCTGACACTGCTGCGCGACGGTCGGGAATGCTGGGGCGAAAGCAAGCCCTGTTGGGAACTGGAAGCACCAAAGAGCGCGGAACGGACAGAAATTTGCTGCCCGGATAACCCGGCACAGCTGCTCACCCTGCAATCCAGAAGGCTGTTGCTGCACAGGACAGGGGAGAATGTGGATGGGTTCTGTCTGCTGGAAGGAGATTTCTTCCCCAGAGAAAACGTCTTTGCCGAACAGATGACCATCTGGCGCACGATGCCAATCAAGAAAAATGAACCGGTGGTGTTTGTACCCTGTCGTCATGACCCGGCCAAACAATTCTGGCGGGAGTTCCCGGCGGTCTTTTGTCAGGACAGCGGGCATCGCCCGGGCGTTGTATGCTGGATCGAAAAGTTGCAGGAAAAGAGATTGAAACTTCTGGATCCCCGCAGAAAAATACATTTCCGCATCTCCGGTGTCCAATATGGCGATAAGGACTTCTTTGTAAATGATTCTTTCAGCGACAGCCTGACCTTTCAGGCAGGGATTTTAGATGAGATAGGGCGCCCATGGCAGAGCCGGATCGTCAGAGAAATCGAGCGCTGTGAACAGACAGCGGCGCTGATCGGGCGTTTTGCGCAGGAACTGGCAATTGCCGCCGGTGACCGGAATGAAAATGCAGGCGGCGCGGTTCGTGCACAATTCTACTTTGCGGTGGATCAGCCTTTCCGGCAGTGGCTGCAGGCAGTAGACCCGGAGCAGGACGACCCGGATGAGGCAGTGCTGCGCTGGCAGGCGCAGGCACGCAGCATTGCAGAACGGCTGGGAAAACAGATGGTGATGGAGGCCGGAAACGCCGCTCTGAAGGGACGCCGCATTGTGGTGGATAAGGATAAAAAGACCGAGCGCACCATTCTGTATACCGCGCCAAAGGCCTATAATCATTTCCGCACAAGGCTTTGGGAAATCTATCCCAAAACAGAACCATAAAGGGGGAATTGTATGAAAACACAGGACGTCAAACTGTATGCGGCGCAGCAGCTGCACAGGCTTCAGGCTCTGCCGGACAACCAGCGGCGGGCAGAACTGGCAAAGCTGCGGCGGGGTATCGGCCACGCACCCGGCGAGCTGCCGGAGCTGTGGGGATGCTTTTTGCTGGGAATGCCGGAAAGCTTTCAGGGGCGCAGTGCTCCCTCGGCGGCAGAGTGGGCGGTCTACCTTGCCCTGACCCTGTATGCTGTGCATCAGCAGGGGAATGACCGCCCCATGAACTGCCCCGGCAACACGCTGGGGCGTGCGGTGCGGCAGCTGGCAGAGCGGAACAGTGCCGGACAGGACTGGACCGAGGTCAGTGTGCTCCGGCGGTTCAATGCGCTGGCCACCGCAGAAGAAATTACCGAGATCAGCCACCATCTGCGGGGCATGATCCAGTTGTTGAGTGCGGCAAAGGATGGCGGCATCCCGCTGGACTATCCGCAGCTTGCGGCAGACCTGTATGAATTGCAATGCACCGACCCGCGGTATGCACAGATTCCCGCCAATGTTCGTCTGCGGTGGGGGCAGGACCTGTACCGCGACCCGAAGCCTGCACCGGAAGAGAAAGAAAAGGAGACTTGACCATGAATAAGCGCCTGTATGTTGATTTCCACATTTTGCAGACCGTCCCGCCCAGCTGCATCAACCGGGACGATACCGGCAGCCCCAAAACAGCCGTGTACGGCGGTGTGACCCGTGCCCGGGTATCCTCGCAGGCATGGAAGCATGCCATGCGCGCAGCCTTTGCGGAGAATGCTCAGCTGGACGTGGGCAAGCGCACCAAAAAGGCCGCAGAACTGGTGAAGGCGCAGATCCTTGCACTGGCCCCGGAACTGGATGCGGACAAGCTGGCAAAGAGAGCGCTGGAGAATGCGGGCATCAAGAGCGACGATAAGGGCACCAAGGCACTGTTCTTCATGAGCGTTGCGCAGGCAAAGGCGTTGGCAGAGCTGGCTGTGGAGGGCTCTGCGGATAAAAAGCAGTATCGGGATGCCCTGAAAGCAGCGCCCTCGATGGACATGGCGCTGTTTGGCCGCATGGTGGCAGATGACCCTTCTCTGAACTATGACGCCGCTGCGCAGGTGGCGCACAGCATCTCCACTCATGCTGTGCAGAACGAGTACGATTACTTTACCGCCGTGGATGACTGTCAGGCAGAGGACAACGCCGGTGCAGGCCATCTGGGCACGGTGGAGTACAACTCCTCCACCCTGTACCGCTATGCTACGGTGAACGTGATGGAGCTGGCCGGGCAGCTGGGTGCAGCGCAGGCAGCGGAGACGGTGCGGGCCTTTGGTGAGGCGTTCCTCTTCTCCATGCCCACCGGCAAGCAGAACACCTTTGCAAACCGCACGCTGCCGGATGCGGTATATGTGACCCTGCGGGAGGATCAGCCGGTGAACCTGTGCGGCGCATTCGAGCGTGCCGTGCCCCGCAGTGCGCAGGGTTACGCAGCACCTTCCAAGGCAGCACTGGCGCAGTATGCGCAGCAGATGTACAGCAGCTTTGCCGAGGCCCCGGCGCAAAGCTTTACCGTGGGCAGCGGGCTGGAGGAACTGGCTCCGGCGCAGACGGCAAAGGCGATGCTGGACGCACTGGAAAAGGCTGTCCGGGATGCGCTTGCCGGAAATGAGGTGGGGTAATGGCAACGCTGTTGCTTCGGCTGGCAGCGCCTTTGCAGGCGTGGGGCGCGGACTCTAAATTTGAGACCCGCAAGACGGGCCGGGAACCCACCAAGAGCGGCGTGGTCGGTCTGCTGGCGGCAGCTCTGGGGCTGCGGCGGGACGAGAGCGAAGCGTTGACCCGGCTGACCGGGCTGCGGTTCGGTGTCCGTGTGGAGCGGGAAGGGCAGCTGCTGGTGGACTACCACACGGCAAAGACGCAGGACGAAAAGACCTCTTATGTGACCTACCGCCATTATTTGCAGGATGCCGTGTTTCTGGCCGGGATCGAAAGCACCGACACCGCCCTTTTGCAGCAGCTGCAGCAGGCACTGCTGCACCCGGCGTTTCCGCTGTATCTCGGTCGCCGCTGCTGCCCGCCTACCCTGCCGCTCTGTCTGGGCGTACGCCCGGGCAGCTTGCAGGAGGTACTGCAAGCGGAACCGCCCCTGTGCCCGGGACGGCAGAGCCGGATCCTATTGGACGCCGATCCGCTGGAGCCGGGCACGGCTCCGCAGCGGGATGTGCCGGTGAGCTTTGACCCGCATCATCGGCAATACGGCTACCGCTCGGTACGGGAGCTTTGGCAAAAAGTGCCGGACAGCCCGGAGGCTACGGAGCACGACCCATTCCGGGAATTGTAAAAAGGGGGCGAGAGAATGTATTTATCACGGGTAGAACTCGATCCCACCCGCCGCAGCACCATGGCTGCGCTGGCGGCACCGCAAAAACTGCATGGCGCAGTGGAAAGTGCTTTTGCAGGGGAGCGCCGCCGCAGGCTGTGGCGGTTGGATCGTCTGGGAGAGCGGCTGTATCTGCTGCTGCTCAGCGAGGATGCACCGGAGCTGTCCGGCATGGTGGAGCAGTTTGGCACCGGAGCGGCTGCAGAGACCCGCAGCTACGACCCGCTTTTGCAGCGGGTGGAGCCGGGCAGCTGCTGGCAGTTCCGGCTGACTGCAAACCCCACCAAAAGCTGCAAAGACACCCAAAACCCCGCAGCGCGGGGAACCGTGGCCGCACATTGCACAACACAGTACCAGAAGCAGTGGCTGTTGGAGCGCGCTGCAAAGCACGGCTTTGCCCTGCGGGAGGAGGAATTTACCGTGACCCGGGTGCAGTGGCAGCATTTTGCCAAGCACGGCACCCGGCCGGTGACCCTGCTGGCAGTGACCTACGAGGGCGTTTTACAGGTGACCGATGCAGAGCAGTTCCGGGCACTGCTGTGTCAGGGCATAGGGCGCGGTAAGGCCTACGGCCTTGGGCTGATGACCATTATGCGCGGAGGAAACTGAGAGGGACGAGATGCCGGGCATGATCCGGCCGGACCTGCAGGCGCTGGCGCAGCATTTTCAGCTGGCAGAAAAAGTGGAGCATCGCGCCCTGCCGGACTGCCATTTGATACAACAGGTTTATTGCAAACTGAAGGAAACAGCGGTACAATAGCAACGGGAGGCACGGTGCTACGGGATCTTTTTAGTCTTTTCCCCGCATACGCGGGGGTGATCCCATGTGATAGTGTGGTCTTGCTGTCTGCTCTCCCTTTTCCCCGCATACGCGGGGTTGATCCTATGCATATGGCTGACTGCAAGCGTCAGGTGGCCCTTTCCCCCGCATACGCGGGGGTGATCCCACAACACAGGGGTAGAATGCCATGGTGTCGCGCTTTTCCCCGCATACGCGGGGCTTACCAAAAGACCCCTCGCAAGGTTTTGCGTGAATGCCTGAAAAAAGTACCCATAAAGCAAACGAACCGCCCCGGTTTCCGTAGCAGGAAGCCGGGGCGGTTTTGTATGCAGGAGGCGGGAGCAAGGGCAGTTCCTCCGACCTTGCGCTTTCTGGCATTTCAGGGAAAAATGCGCAAACAAAAAGCAGGCAGTGTCGTGGAAAGGAGGAGGAAAGCGACACTGCCTGCTGTATAGGAACCCCTGAACATTGCGGCTTGATCAGGAGGGATTTGGTAGTCTGTCCGCCGTTCTGGCTATTGCCTCGCATAGAAACGGGAGACAGTTTTTATGGGCCTGCTGTGCGCCGCTGCTGCGGCCGCACCCGCAGGGAAATGTGCCTGCATGGGCTTTTGCGGGGAGAACCTTTCGGAGGTTATGGGGGATGTCCGTTCCGTTCTCCCTGAGTGCACCCTTATTATGCCAGACAATCGTGGCAATTCTTTGTGGTAATTTTGAACAGTTTGCAAATATTGCAGTTTGCGTTTATAATGTCCGAGCAACATCCGCAAACTGCATATCGCAAATATGCCGTTTTGACAGGCACTGTTTTTGAAAATTGCGATAAACGCCCTGCCCATGAAAAAAGACTGCTGAAAAGTCCGCACTTTTCAGCAGTCCGAATCTGTAATTTTTTCGCGTTACACCCCAAAGAACTCCTTGGCGATGTCGGCGCTGCGTTTGGCGTCTTTGGCGTACCAGTCCGCGCCGATCTTCTCGGCGTATTCCGGGGTCAGCACGGCACCGCCCACCATGATCTTGCAGTCCAGCTGCGCGGCGCGCAGGGCGGCGATGGTCTCCTCCATGCTTTTCAGGGTGGTGGTCATCAGCGCGGAAAGGCCTACCAGATGCACGTCCTTTTCCCGCACGGTGTCCACCACCGTCTCCACCGGTACGTCCCGGCCAAGGTCCAGCACCTCAAAGCCGTAGTTTTCCAGAATGACCCGGACGATGTTTTTGCCGATGTCGTGTACATCGCCCTTGACGGTGGCAAGGACGATACGCCCCTTGCTGGCGCTGCCCTCGCCCTTTTGGGCAATGGCGGTCTTGATCTCCTCAAAGGCGCTCTGGGCGGCGCTGGCGGCCTGTAGCAGCTGCGGCAGGAACAGGGTGCCTTTTTCGTATTTGGCACCCACGATGTCCAAAGCGGGGATCAAGGCTTCGTCCACCACTTCCAGCGGCTGCTTTTCTGCCAGCAGGGCGCGGGTATGGGCGGCGGCGTCACCCTTCAAGCCCTTTTCCACCGCTTTCATCAGGGCGGCGTAGGGGCCGGTGAGTTCTGCTTCGGCAGCACTGGCGGCAGGCACGGCTTTTGCAGCCTGTGCCAGCGCGGTGCTGGCGGGCACGCGGTCGGCAAAGCGCTCTATGTACTTTGTGCTCTGCTTGTCCCGGTTGGTCAGCACGTTGTAGGCGTACACCGCCGCCATCATCTCCTCGCTGGAAGGGTTCATGATGGCAAGGTCCAGCCCGGCGTACATGGCCATGGTCAGGAAGGTGGTGTTCAGGTAGGTGCGGCAGGGCAGACCAAAGCTGATGTTGGATACGCCCAGCACGGTGCGCACTCCCAGCTCCTTTTTGCAGGCTTCCAGTGCCTGCACCGTGGCCAGCACATCCTCCTGCTGGGCGCTGGCGGTCAGGGTAAGGCAGTCGATGTAGATATCCTCCCGGGGAATGCCCGCTGCCAGTGCTGCCTCGGTGATGCGGCGGGCAATGGCCACACGGTCTGCAGCTTTGGGCTGGATGCCTTTTTCGTCGATGGCCAGACCCACGATGGCGGCACCGTACTTCTTGCACAGCGGCAGGATGGCGGCAAGCTTTTCCGGCTCGCCGTTGGTGGAGTTGACGATGGGCTTGCCGTTGTACACCCGCAGACCCCGCGCCAGCGCCTCCACATTGGAGGAGTCCAGCTGCAGGGGCAGGCTGGTCACGCTTTGCAGAGCCTTGACCACCTGCTCCATCAGCACCGGCTCGTCCACGCCGGGTGCGCCCACGTTCACGTCCAGGATCTGCGCACCGGCCTCTGCCTGACTGACGGCCTGTTCCAGCACATAGTTCATGTCGCCTTCCCGCAATGCCTGCTGGAAGCGCTTTTTGCCGGTGGGGTTGATGCGCTCGCCCACCACCGTGATGCCGTCCACCGTGACCGTGTCCACCGGGGTGCACAGCACCGAGGGCATCCGGTGCGCAGGACGCCCCGGGGTACAGCCTGCAAAGGTGCTGTTGAGCAGCTTGATGAACTCCGGGGTGGTGCCGCAGCAGCCGCCGGCGGCAAACAGATGCAGCTCCCGGTAGGGCTTCATCTGCAAGGCAAACAGCTGCGGGGTGATGTCGTAGCCGCTGCCGTCCGCCCGGGGCAGACCGGCGTTGGGCTTGACGAACACCGGGAAGTTGCCGGGTACAGCCTCGGCCAGCCGTTTTGCCATGGGGAAAATCTCTTTGGGTCCCAGCGAGCAGTTGATGCCCACGGCGTCTGCCCCCAAGCCCCGGGCGGTGGCGGCAAAGCTTTCCACTGTGCAGCCGGTAAAGGTGCGCCCGCCTGCTTCAAAGCTCATGCTGGCCAGAATGGGCAGATGAGTATTCTCCTTGGCAGCCAGCAGGGCGGCCTTCAACTCGTACAGGTCGGTGTAGGTCTCAAAAAAGATCAGGTCTGCCCCGGCGGCTTCGCCTGCCTTGATGATGCGGGCATACTCGGCCACAGCATCCTCAAAAGCCAGCGTTCCGCTGGGTTCCAGCAGCTCGCCCAGCGGGCCTACGTCCAGCGCGGTCAGCGCACCGTAGGGCGCACAGGCACGCTTGCAGTTTTCAATGCCTGCGGTGATGACCTGCTCCAGCGTGTAAGCACTGCCTGCCAGCTTGTGGGCAGAAGCGCCGAAGGTGTTGGCGTTGACGATGCGGCTGCCCGCCGCAGCGTACTGCCCATGGATACCCTCGATGAGCGCCGGGTCGGTGATGTTCAGCTCTTCCGGGCGTGCGCCCAGCTTGAGCCCGGCAGCTTGCAGCATGGTGCCCATGCCGCCGTCCAGCAGGATGGTATTGCTCTGTCTGAAAAGTTCATTCACTTGCACAGGTCTTTCCCCTCTTTCTGTATTCGCAGCGGGTGCGCAGCACGCAATGGCCGCACCCGGCCAGTTGTCCTTTTACCGGGTGGTCGCTGACCCCCAGCAGGGCAGTCACGCTCTTGCGCGGGGTCATCAGGTTGGTGTCGGTGACGCACAGCCCGGCCTTGCGCGCGGTGTCCAGTGCCGCTGCCACCAGCGGCTGCACCGCGATGTCCCAATCGCCGTAGCCGGGCGAAAAGCGCCCGGTCAGATACTTTCCCTCTGTCGCCGCCCACTGGCGCAGCTGCGCCTCGGCGGCATCGGCGGCCTGCTCGGCCAGTGCGCTGCCCAAGGCATCGGCGGCTACCCCGGCGGCAATGTCGCCCACGCCCGCCCGGCGGATCTGGGCATCCACCCCGGGGCCCAGCGTCACCGCCAGCAGAATGGCCTGCCCGCAGCCTGCCAGATGCTTGTGCACATCCTCGCCGGGCAGAAGTCCGGCTTCGGTCAGGGCGGGAGTGTCTGCCAGCAGCCACACCGCCCGGGGCGTTGCCGCCGCCAGCAGCGGCACGGCGCACTTTTTCAGCAGCACCAGCGTGGCAGCGTCCGGCTCGCCGTGCGCGCCGAAATACCGCGCCGCCTGTATAAGATCTACGGCCTGCGGTTTTTCTATCGCCAGTGGGCGGGGCACACCGATCGCCATGGGCCGCACCTCCTTACTTCGCTCGAATAAAGTACTATTCAGTATACCGCACTTGTGGGCTTTTATCAATCCCGCAAAAGGAGAGGAAATAGAAAAAAGCTGCTCTGTTTTTGGAAAACGGTCTTGCAGTGTGCGCAGTTTTTGCGCACAGTCGGATTTTTACCGGCAGTTTCACAAGCAAAACAAAAACGCACGCTGATCCTCATCGAATCAACGTGCGTTTGCAGTATCGGAGTGGCGAGACTCGAACTCGCGGCCTCCTGCTCCCAAAGCAGGCGCGCTACCAACTGCGCAACACCCCGACATCTGGCGGCACAGCTGCACCGCCAGAGTATAGTATATCTTTTTTTGCGCGGTTCGTCAATACAGAATCCGCAGTTAGGGACATCGGTGCTTTTCGACTTTTTCAGCCAATAAGAGCAGCAGTGAGGAAGCGGGCGATGACAGGCATCTTTTGCAAAAAGGTGAGGTTTTGGTGCAACTGCCGAAAAGCGGATGCAAAAACTGGACAGAACACAAAATTTGTTGCGCTCTAGTTGCAAGCAAGCCGGAAAGGTGCTATCATAGCACTATATCGCCGTGAAGCGTAGTGAGATGCGGCGGTGGGAAAGCAGACGATAGCTAAAAAGAAAGGCACGGCGTAAGCGATGACGATACAGGAATGCTATAAAAAGATGGGCGCAGACTATCAGGAGGTGCTGGGGCGGCTGCACAACGAAGCCATGATCGGCAGATTCGTGCGAATGTTTTTGCAGGACGACAGCTTTCAGATCCTGGAGGAAGCGCTGCGCAGGGGAGACGTAAAAGAGGCATTCCGTGGGGCGCATACCCTCAAGGGCGTCTGCCAGAATCTTGGCTTTTCCAACCTGTATGCGCCCGCCTATACCCTGACCGAGACCCTGCGCGCCGGGCAGCTGGAGGGCACACAGGAGCAGTTTGCAAAGGTGGAAGAGCAGTATCAATGCACGATGGACGCCATCCGTGCGCTGGACTAAAATAGAATGCGGTGTCGGGCGGCTTTCGGGCTGCCCGGCATTGTTCTTTTACGGGATGCGTCTGAAAGCACAGAACCGCCCCCTTGTGCCGCCGCACAGTTTGCGGTATGATAGACAAAAAAGAGGGAAGGAGATCCCATTATGTCCAAACATATCCTTGTCTGCCTGCCCATCAGTTCAGAGCAGAGGACCCGCATTGAGGCGGTGCAGGGCTTTGCATATCGCTTTACCACCCCGGATACTGCCACGGTGGAGGATGCCCTGTGGGCAGATGCCGTGCTGGGCAATCTGCCGGTGCCGCTGATCCGGCAGAACGACCATCTGGAGTGGTTCCAGTCCAACACAGCGGGCCCCAATAACTATCTGGAGCCGGGGGTGCTGCCGGAGGGCTGCATCGTGACCAACGCCACCGGTGCTTACGGTCTGGCCATCAGCGAATGTATGCTGGCAATGTGGCTCAGCCTGCTCAAGGAGCTGCCCACCTACCGGGACAACCAGCGGGAGCACCGCTGGGCACCCACCGGCCACTTTGTGGGCAGCATTGCGGGCAGCCGGGTGCTGTGCGTGGGCATGGGCGATATCGGCTCGAACTTTGCCCGGCGGGCGTATGCGCTGGGGGCAGAGGTGGTGGGCGTGCGCCGCACCGTGCACCCGGATACTCCCTGCCCGGACTACTGCACCCGTGTGGTGGCGCAAAGCGCACTGGACGCGGAGCTGCCGCAGGCCGACCTTGTGGCACTGAGCCTGCCCGGTACGCCGGAGACACTGCATCTGTTCAGCGCCGAGCGGCTGGCGCTCTGCAAGCCCGGTGCTATCCTGCTCAATGTGGGGCGCGGTACTGCCGTGGACGGTGAGGCACTGGCAGCGGCTGTGCACAGCGGGCAGCTTTCCGGTGCAGGGCTGGACGTGACCGACCCCGAGCCGCTGCCGCCGGAGCATCCTCTGTGGGCAGAACCTAACGTGATCATCACGCCCCACGTTACCGGCGGCTTCAGCCTGCCCAAGACGCTGGACAACATCGTGGATATCTTTGCGCACAACCTCAAGCGCTATGCCGCCGGCCAGCCGCTGGATAACCAGATGGACCGCCGTACCCAGTACGCCAGCGGCGCACGGCTGCAAAGCACCCTGTAAAAAGCAAAAACTGCCGCACAATTGTGCGGCAGTTTTTGTTTTTGTAGTTTACAGCATCACTGCGCCTGTGCAAGGCAGGCGTCCATGGCGGTAAAGATGGCTTCGCTGGTCATGGTGGAACCGGTGATGGCGTCCACACCGGCGGTGGAGCCGGTCTGTGTCAGCTGGGCAGCCAGCGTCTCGGCAGCTTTGCCGCCCAGCTCCGGGGTCTCGGCAGAGGCGTCCACCTGTACGGCGGTCACCTTGCCGCCGGTCACGGTGACCGTGACGGTCACTTCACTCAGGCAACCCTGCGCAGAGGAAGTGTAGCTGCCATCGGTCAGGGGTGCGGCGTTGTCGGCGGCGGGTACGGTGCCGGTGTTGTGGATATACAGGTTCAGCACAATGCCCATCAGCACGGTGGCTGCCAGCATGAGCAGGATATTACGGGTCATTTTTGCGGTCATGGTATGGTATCTTCTCCTTGGGGATGATTATTTTGCGGGCTTGAAGCTGTCGCGCAGGGTGACTACCCGGTTGTACACGCCGGGGTTTTTGCTGTCCGGGGTAAAGAAGCCGGTGCGCACGAACTGGAACTTTTCGCCGGGCTTTGCGTCCTTCAGGCTCTCTTCCAGCTTGCAGCCGGTGCGCACGGTGACGCTTTCCGGGTTCAGGTAGTCCTTGTAATCGCTGCCTTCGGGGATGCCGTTCATGTTGGCTTCGGTGAACAGCTTGTCGTACAGGCGCACCTCGGCGTCCACGCAGTGTGCGGCGCTTACCCAGTGGATGGTGCCCTTGACCTTGCGGCCGTCAGCGGGGTTGCCGTTGCCGGTCTCGAGGTCGGCGGTGCAGTGGATGGCGGCGATGCTGCCGTCGGCGTTCTTGTCCACGCCGGTGCACTTGACGATATAAGCACCCATCAGGCGTACCTCGCCGTCCACGGTCAGGCGCTTGAACTTGGGAGGCGGCACCTCAGCAAAGTCCTCAGCGTCGATCCACAGCTCGCGGGTAAAGGCTACCTTGCGGGTGGTGGTATCGTTGGCCTCGCGGTTGGGGTTGTTGGCCACGTCAAAGTATTCGGTCTTGTCGGCGGGGTAGTTGTCCACCACCAGCTTGACCGGCTCCAGCACGGCAATGCGGCGCTGTGCGGTCAGGTCCAGCTCGCTGCGGATGCAGGCTTCCAGCTGGCGCATATCGATCAGGTTGTCAGACTTGGAGATACCGGCCTCCCGCACAAAGGTGAAGATGGAGGTGGGGGTGTAGCCGCGGCGGCGCAGACCGCACAGAGTAGGCATACGGGGATCGTCCCAGCCGTCCACGATGCCCATCTCCACCAGTTCGCGCAGGTAGCGCTTGCTCATGACCGTGTTGGTCATGTTCAGGCGGGCGAACTCGCGCTGCTTGGGGAACTCGGCACCGAAGATGTTCTCAATGACCCAGTTGTACAGCGGGCGGTGGTTCTCGAACTCCAGACTGCACATGCTGTGGGTGATGCCCTCGATGGCGTCCTGAATGGGGTGGGCGAAGTCGTACATGGGGTAGATGCACCACTTGTTGCCCTGACGGTGATGCTCGGCGTACTTGATGCGGTAGATGGCCGGGTCACGCATATTCATGTTGGGACTTGCCAGATCGATCTTGGCACGCAGGGTCTTTTCGCCCTCCTTGAACTCACCGGCACGCATCCGGCGGAACAGGTCGAGGTTTTCTTCCGGGCTGCGGTCGCGCCACGGAGAGGGGCGGGAGGGCTTACCGGCATCGGAGCCGCGGTACTCGCGCATCTCCTCGCGGGTCAAATCGTCCACATAAGCCTTGCCCTCGGTGATGAGCTTCTCGGCGTACTCGTAGCACTTATCAAAGTAATCGCTGCCGTAGAAGATGCCGCCGTTGGGGTCGGCACCCAGCCAGTGCAGATCCTCGATGATGCTGTTGACATACTCCTCGCCTTCGCGGGCGGGGTTGGTGTCGTCCAGACGCAGGTTGAATTTGCCGCCGTACTGGTTGGCAATGGACCAGTTGATATAGATGGCCTTGGCGCTGCCGATGTGCAGATAGCCGTTGGGCTCCGGCGGGAAGCGGGTGTGGATCTGCTGCACCTTGCCCTCGGCAAGGTCGGCGTCGATGATATCTGTCAGAAAGTTTTTATCAGCCATATAGGTTCCCCCTGTCAGGGCACAGCGTGCCCCCTTTTACTCATAATACTATATAATACACTATTTTGCGTTTTTCTTCAAGTACGGAGTTGCACGGAACACGGGGGCAATCCTCTGAATAAAGGCTTCCCCCGATCGGGGGAAGCCTTTATTGGAAAATGGATGAAAAAAGGATACAAAGCGGTCTTAGTTGAAGGAGCGGAAGCCCTTGCCGATGATCTCGCTGGAGTTGACGATGGTGATAAAGCTGTGCGGGTCGTTCTCCCGCAGGAAGTTGCGCAGCTGCAAAGCCTGACGGCGGGTGAGCACGGTCACCAGCACGCTGAGCTCGTGGTGGGTGTAGGCACCGTAGGCCTTTTCCACCGTGGCGGAGCGGTTCATGTCGTGGATGATGAAGTCCAGAATGGGCTGTGGGTTCGCGGTCATAATGGTGCACACCTTGCGCAGGCGGATGTTTTCAATGGCACCGTCCACCACGAAGGACTTGCCGATCAGGCCGAGAATACAGTACAGACCGGTGCCCATACCGAACCGCACGGCGGCCGCCAGTACGATGAGGATATCGCTGACCATCAGCGCCTTGCCGATCTCCATGGAGGTGTACTTGGCAAGGATCAGCGCCACGATGTCGGTGCCGCCGGTGGAGGCACCGATGTCAAACACGATGGCAGCGCCCAGTGCGGGCAGGAACACCGCGAACACCAGATCCAGCATGGCGTCGCCGCTCAGGGACACGCCGGAGGGGTACAGCCACTCGCAGCCGGACACGAAAAAGGAGAGCGCAAAGGAGGAGTAGATCGTCCAGCCCATGCACTTGATGCCCAAAAAGATAAAGCCCAGCACCACCAGCACCAAGTTGATGATCCACATAAAGCCGCCCACATTGATCTGGGGGAACAGGTCTGCCAGCAGGATGGACAGGCCGGAGGTGCCGCCGAAGGCGAAGTGGTTGGGATTTTTAAAATATACGATGCCCACTGCCGTAAGCACAAGGCCGAGGTTCAGCAGGGCAAAGAAATTTAGATTCTTCAGCAGATTCTCGCAGCTGAAGGCTTCTTTTAAACCGTCCATGGGTTTCCTCCATCAAAAAATACAGTGATTTGGCCTGAATGCCATGCAAAAATATACTCCCCTTATACGGGGAAGTCAAGGGATAAAGGAGAAGTTGTAGAAAAAGACGGAAAACCGCCGCTGAAAGGTGAAAAAACCGACACCTTCGGTGCTTTTTTGCGTAAAAGGGCAAAACAAAGCGCCGCCCGCAGACAAAGCTGTCTGCGGGCGGCGCGGAGATTCAGTTCAGGAAAAGGGGAAAGCGCTTACAGGTTGAAGTAACGCTTTGCGTTGTCGAAGCAGATGCCCTTGACGATCTTCTCCAGAGCCTTCTCATCGTTGGGATACTCGCCATCCTCGACCCACTGGCCGATGATGTTGCACAGGATGCGGCGGAAGTAATCGTGACGGGTGTAGCTCAGGAAGCTGCGGCTGTCGGTCAGCATACCCACAAAGTTGCCCAGCAGGCCAAGGCTTGCCAGACGGATCATCTGATCCTCCATGCCGATCTTGTGGTCATTGAACCACCATGCAGAACCGTGCTGGATCTTGCCCGGCACCTCGCTGTTCTGGAAGCAGCCCAGAATGGTGCCGATCTGTGCATCGTCGGCGGGGTTCAGGCTGTAAATGATGGTCTTGGGGCACTCGTCGGTGTCGTTCAGGGCGCTGAGCAGCTGTGCGATCTCGCCGCCGCAGGTGGCGGTGTTGATCATGTCAAAGCCGGTGTCGGGGCCCAGCAGGCTGTTCATCTTGCGGTTCACGCCGCGCAGGCAGTTGTAGTGGATCTGCATGGCAATGCCCAGACGATGGTACTGCTTGCCCAGATGAATCAGGATGTAGGTCTGGTACTTCTCAGCCTCTTCCACGGTGCAGCTCTCGCCCTTCATCACCTTCTGGTAGATGGCGTTCACCTCGTCCTTGGTGGCCTCACGGTAGGGAACATAATCCAGACCGTGGTCGGAAGCGCGGCAGCCCATCTCGGCAAAGAACTCGATGCGCTTGGTCAGGGCATCGGTCACGCAGTCGATGCAGGCCAGCTTTTCCTTGCCCACAACGGCAGCCAGCTTAGCCATGTACTCAGCAAAGCCGGGCTTGTTGATGTTGATAGCCTTATCCGGGCGGAAGGAGGGAGCCACGGTGAACTTGATGGTGGGATCTTCCTTGATCTTCTTGTGCCAGTACAGGTCGTCGATGGGGTCATCGGTGGTGCCGATGAAGGCCACGTTGCTCTGCTCGATCAGGCCGCGGACGGTCAGCTTGGGATCGTGCTGCAGCTTGTCGTTGCACAGGTTCCACACTTCCTCAGCGGTGTCGCCGTTCAGCACGCCGTCGTAGCCGAAGAAAACGTGCAGTTCCAGATTGGTCCAGTGGTACATGGGGTTGCCAATGGCCATGGGCAGAGCCTCAGCAAACTTCTGGAAACGCTCGCGGTCGGGCTTGTCACCGGTGATGTACTCCTCGGGCACGCCGTTGGAACGCATCACGCGCCACTTATAATGATCGCCGAAGTAGCTGCCGTCCGGGTTGCGGCCGCCCAGCCACACCTGAGTGATGTTCTCAAAGCGGCGGTTCTCGTAGATCTCGCGGGGAGGAATGTGGCAGTGATAGTCGCAGATGGGCATAGCAGCTGCATAGTCGTGATACAGATGCTGTGCGGTAGCAGACTGGAGCATGAAGTCCTTATCCATAAATGCTTTCATGGGATTTTAACTCCTTTTCTCTGATGAATTTGTTAAAATTTAGACAAAAACGGGCATGAAATTGCACCTGCTTGGAACGGGCAGGCTGCCTTATCCTTAGTATACCGGAAAATGCCGATGTATACAACTGAAAAACTGCCAAAATTTCACCCTTGGAATTGTACAAACCGCTGGAAATGCGCTGAATGGCCATTTTTGGACTAAAAACATTGCACAAAACACTTGACTTCTTTGTATACAACAGCATAAAATAGGAGCAGAAGATGGCAGGGAAAACGAGAGCCTGCCATGCAAAGCAAGTTTATAAAGGAGATCAATAAGATGGAAACTTTGAACTACAAGGTTCTGGAAGGCACTGGCTACAACGGCTACATCCTGAAGGATGCTCCCGTTAAGGTGATGCAGTTCGGCGAAGGCAACTTCCTGCGCGCTTTCGTGGACTATTTCTACGATATTGCAAACGAGAAGGCCGGCTACAACGGCAAGGTCAAGCTGGTGCAGCCCATCGGCAACTTCCCCCAGATGGCAGACTGGATCAACGAGCAGGAGGGTCTGTACACCCTGTACCTGCGCGGCAGCGAAAAGGGCCAGAAGGTGGACGCAAAGCGGGTGATCTCCTGTGTGTCCGACTGCGTGTGCCCCTACATCGATGGCAAGTGGGACGAAGTTCTGGCTCTGGCTCGCTCCGAAGATCTGGAGACTGTTGTATCCAACACCACCGAGGCCGGCATTGCCTACACCAAGGGCGACAGCCAGTTCGATCAGGTTCCCCCCAACAGCTTCCCTGCAAAGCTGACCCGCGTGCTGTTCGAGCGCTACAAGGCCTTCAACGGCGCTGCCGATAAGGGTCTGGTCATCCTGAGCTGCGAGCTGATCGACAACAACGGCAAGGAGCTGCAGAAGTGCTGCAACAACTACGCTAAGGATTGGGATCTGGAGCCCGCCTTCATCGACTGGATGAACACCGCCAACACCTTCTGCTCCACGCTGGTGGACCGCATCGTTCCGGGCCGCATCCGTGACCCGCAGGAGCTGGCCGCTCTGGAAGAGGCCAACGGCTACCACGATACCGCTCTGGACGTGGGCGAAGTGTTCGGCGTCTGGGTCATCGAGGGCCCTGCAGGTCTGGAGGACAAGCTGCCGTTCAAGAAGGCCGGCGTCAACGTCATGGTCGTGCCCGACGTTACCCCCTACAAGAAGCGCAAGGTCCGCATCCTGAACGGTGCACACACCGGCTTTGTGCTGGGCGCTTATCTGGCAGGCTTTGATATCGTGCGCGACTGCATGCACAACGACACCGTGCGCGGCTTTATGAACAAGATGCTGCACGAGGAGATCATCCCCACTCTGCCGCTGGACAAGAAGGATCTGGAGGACTTTGCCTCTGCTGTTGAGGACCGCTTCAACAACCCCTTCGTCAACCACGAGCTGATGAGCATCTCCCTGAACTCCACCTCCAAGTGGAAGGCCCGCAATATGCCCTCCTTCCTCGCTTACATCGAGGAGCAGAAGCAGCTGCCCAAGTGCCTGACCATGTCTCTGGCTGCTTACATCGCCTTCTACTCCAACGATATTCAGGAGCGCACCGCAGACGGCCTGATCTGCAAGCGCCCCGCAGGCAACACCTACAAGATCCAGGACGACGCATGGGCTCTGGACTTCTACTACGCACACAAGGACGACACCGCTGCGCAGCTGGTGCACGCTGTGCTGACCAACACCCAGATGTGGGATCAGGATCTGACCAAGATCGAGGGTCTGGAGGCCGCTGTGCTGGCAGATCTGGAAATGATCCGCACCCAGGGTGCCGAGGCTGCTTACAAGAGCTGCCTGTAAGCTGAAAAATCAACCTACCCGCACAACAAAGGGCTGCTGCTTTGGGCAGCAGCCCTTTTGTGCGATACGATAAGGAGAACAACTATGCCGCAGGCAATTCATATCAGCCCCATCGACAATGTGGTCGTTGCCCTGCACCCCATTGCCAAGGGCACGCTGGTGGAGGTGGACGGTCTTGCCGTCACCGCACTGGAGGATATCCCGCAGGGTCACAAGATGGCAGTCAAGCCCATTAAGAACGGCGAGAACGTCATCAAGTACGGCTTCCCCATCGGTCATGCCACCGCAGACGCCGCCCCCGGCACCTGGATGCACACCCATAATGTGCACACCAACCTGTCCGGCGAGGTGGAGTACAGCTATAACCCCGCCCCGGATCTGGCTCCGCTGCCTAAGGTCGAGCCGGAGACCTTTATGGGCTTCCGCCGTAAGGACGGCCGCGCCGCCATCCGCAACGAGATCTGGATCATCCCCACCGTGGGCTGCGTGAACGATATCGCCAAGAAGATGGTTGCCGACAATCAGGATCTGGTCACCGGCTCCATCGAGGGTCTGTACACCTTCACCCATCCCTTCGGCTGCAGCCAGACCGGCCACGACCACGCACAGACCCGCAAGCTGCTGGCTGCGCTGGTGCGCCACCCCAATGCTGCCGCCGTTCTGGTGCTGCATCTGGGCTGCGAGAACCTGCAGCACGATCAGTTCGTGGAGGAGTTGGGCGAGTATGACCACGACCGCGTCAAGTTCCTGACCTGTCAGGATGTGGAGGACGAGTTTGCCGCCGCCCGCGATATCCTGAAACAGCTGGCTGCCTATGCCGGGCAGTTTGAGCGCCAGCCTATCCCCGTGTCTGAGCTGGTGGTGGGCATGAAGTGCGGCGGCTCGGACGGTCTGTCCGGCATCACCGCCAACCCCACCATCGGCCGATTCTCCGACATGATGGGACAGCGTGGCGGCTCTACCGTGCTGACCGAGGTGCCCGAGATGTTCGGTGCAGAGGGCTTCCTGATGGACCGCTGCATCAACAAGGAGGTATTCGTCAAGGCCGAGCACATGATCAACGGCTTCAAGGATTACTTCATCAGCCACAACGAGGTGGTGTACGATAACCCCTCTCCGGGCAACAAGGCCGGCGGCATCACTACGCTGGAGGATAAGAGCTGCGGCTGCGTGCAGAAGGGCGGCACTGCCCCCATCATGGACGTCATCGGCTACGGCGACCCCGTGGTGACCAAGGGCTTGAATATGCTCTACGGCCCGGGCAACGATCTGGTTTCTGCCACCGCCATGACGGCAGCAGGCGCACACCTGATCCTGTTCTCCACCGGCCGCGGCACCCCGTTCTCCGCTCCGGCTCCCACCCTGAAGATCTCCACCAACACCCCGCTGGCAGAGAAGAAGGGCGGCTGGATCGATTTCAACACCGGTGTCATCGCAGACGGTGAAAAGACCATTGACGAGGCTGCAAAGGATCTGCTGGATCTGGTCATCCGCGTGGCCAGCGGCGAGCAGACCAAGGCGGAAAAGCACGGCTTCCGCGAGATCTCCATCTTCAAGGACGGCGTGGTTCTGTAACTGAAAAAAGGGCTGCTGTACGGCAAAAAGCGGTACGGCGGCCTTTTTGTGCATAAAAAGAAGGGAAGTGTATGGAATGTTGGGCACAAATGGAGTGCTGCTGTTGACACTGCTGCTTTATGCGGCTATCATTTATGGTGTAGTACGATTGATCAAATATCTGATCCGCTACGGCATCGATTACTACTTCAAAAAGCTGGATGCACGGCAGACCGAGCAAGAAAAATGACCCGCCGGGGCGACCCGGCGGCAATAATAGGAGGCTTTTACTTATGAATCAGATCACCACCCGGTACATCACCGAGAACGGCGCCTGCTACGAGCAGTACGTCATCACCGACCCCGAGGCAAAGACCGCCCTCACCATCACCCCGGAGCGCGGCGGTATGATCACCAGCTTTACGCTGGACGGCGAGGAGTTCGTCTGGACCCGCCGCCCCAATTTCTCGGAGTGCAACCGTCCCCGCTTTGGCGTGCCGGTGCTGTTCCCCAGCTGCGGCAACCCGGACAACGGCGTGCACATCTTTGACGGCAAGGCTTACCCCATGGAGACCCACGGCTTTGCCGACCTGTGCGCATGGGAAGTGGAAAGCGTTGGCCCGGACGGCGTGACGCTGGCACTGGAGTCCACCCCGCTGACCAAGTTCCTCTACCCGTTCGATTTCACCCTGCTGCTCAACTATAATCTGGAGGGCAACAAGGCTCTGGTCAGCCTGACCGTCATCAACGAGGGCAACACCGATATGCCCTTCAGCTTTGGCTACCACCCCTACTTTACCGCCTCCAAGCTGGAGAACGTGGAGTTCGACATCAAGTGCGCTACCTGCTCCGAGAACGCCAAAGGCGAGCAGCCTGCCGCCCCGGAAAAGATCACCCTCACCCGCAAGGAGGGTGCAGACAACACCATCCGTCTGCTGACCGGTGTGCAGTTCCCCATGACCTTTACCGACAAGGGCAACGGCCACAAGGTGACCGTGGACGCGGACGAGACCTTTGAAAACGGCGTGCTGTGGCAGCAGGATGCCGAGAGCTTTGTCTGCATGGAGCCTTGGAACGGCTGGGCAAACAGCGTGAACGAGGACGGCAAGCACGAGGTGCTGGAGCCGGACGAGGCCATGACCAGCGAGTGGAGCATCACCATCGAGAAGGCCTGAAAAACCATTTGAAATGCGCGCCGCGCTGCTTTGCGCATAGTCAGCGGAAAAATTATTCTTAATTTGGGGCTCAGGAAAGTCTGCGGAGCTTGTCGGGGCAAAGCCCCTCCATCTGCTTGCGCAGACCGCTCTGCCGCTTAAAAGCCTCACTGGGGCTTTTATTGCTGCGCAAACGCGGACTTTCCTGAACCCCTTTTTTCACGGGAAAGGAGCACTCTTCTCAGGATGGTGCAAAGCTTTTGATTTCAGTAAAGAAAATTTAGCACGCTGACCCGCAGCGCCGCGCTTTCGCAGAAAGCGGCGCTGCGAATGCCGTTTTCAGCCACGACCCACCTGTGAAAATGGAATACCGGAGCGTCCGCAGACGCTCCGGTATTCCGAAATTATAAATATTTTTTCCTTAGCTTATGCCCAGAGCGCAAGCGGAGGGCATTCAAAATCGTCCCGCCCGGAAAGGGGAGCGGCCTTTAGTGGCAGCTACCGGTGCAGCCGCCCTTGTCGGCGTGGCAGGCATGAGAGCCGCAGCTGTGACCCTCCTCGTGGTCGTGGTGGGTGCAGCGGGCGTTGGGGTCAAAGACCAGCGTGCCGGCAAGATAAGCCGCCGCAGCGCTGTCGGCGTCGCCGGTAATGCCGCCGCACAGCCGGATGCCGGCCTGTGCCAGCGCCATCTGTGCCCCGCCGCCAATGCCGCCGCACAGCAGCACATTTACGCCGTTGCGCACCAGAAAGCCCACCAGTGCACCGTGCCCCTGCCCGTCGGTGGAGACCACCTCGGCACCGGTGATGCGGCCCTCCTCGGCGGTGTACAGCTTGAACTGCGCAGAGTGGCCGAAGTGCTGGAACACCTGACCGTTTTCGTAGGGAATTGCGATCTTCATAATAAGAGCTCCTTCCTGTATGCAATATTCTCTTTCCCTATTCTAACAGATTGCGGTGAAATAGGGAAGGACACCCGCGCTTTTTGTGCCTTTTGGAGCGGAAAACATAGCCGGTATGTAAAAATGATATCAGAAACTGCTGCAAAATGTATTATAATAGAGCCCGAAAAGAGGGTACAAGTATGAAAACAAAGCATCACGGGCAAATGTCCGAGTCCTTTCTTACGGCGGTGTTCCTTTCGCTGTCCGGCGGCTTGCAGGATGCCTACACCTATCTGTTCCGGGGCAAGGTGTTTGCCAATGCCCAGACCGGCAATATCGTGCTGCTGAGCACCAATATCATGGATGGCCGGTGGGATAAGGTGCTGCACTATCTGGTGCCATTGTGCGCCTTTGCGCTGGGGGTTCTGGCTGCGGAAAAAATGCGGGAGCACTTTCAGGTAATGCAGCGGCTGCACTGGCGGCAGCTGGTGGTGCTGGGCGAGGTGCTGCTGTTGTTCGCGGTGGGCTTTCTGCCGCAATCGCAGAACCTGCTGGCCAACGCCATTGTTTCCTTCTCCTGCGCCATGCAGGTACAGGCTTTCCGCAAGGTGAACGGCTACGCCTTTGCCAGTACCATGTGCATCGGCGACCTGCGCAGCGGCGTGGAGGCCTTTTGCATCTGGCGCAAGTCCCATGAACCCCACGCAAAGGATAGGATGGTGCGCTACTTCGGCATCATATTCCTGTTCGCGTTGGGGGCAGGGCTGGGCAGCAAGAGCGCGGCGCAGCTGGGCGGCAGAGCCATCTGGCTCTCCTGTTGCTTTTTGCTGGTCAGCTTTACGCTGATGTTCATCCGGGAGGAACTGGAAGAGAACCCGGTCATCGAAAAAGACCTGACCGCCATCCGGCAGGAGACCCGGGAGATCGACCGCACCCTGAAGCAGGAACTGCAGGAGGAGCAGCGGGAGCTGACGCAGAGCGCCCGGAAATAACAAAAAAGGGGCTGTTGCACATCATTGGTGCAGCAGCCCTTTTTGGCTGAAAGCTGTCGGAACAAAAGGCTTCCCCCGACCGGGGGAAGCCTTTTGTAGAAACCGTTAGGATTGCAGTCGTGTAATAACGCCCGGAGTATTGGTTTTATTTACGCTCTGCGCTCCGTGTCCCGGCCTTGGTCAGCAGCTGCTGGAATTTCCGGGCGGCGGTGTTCAGCGGGCGGTGATGGTCGTAGACAAGGCAGATGGAGCGGGAGGGGATGATCTCCTGCAAGTGCAGCTGTACCAGCTCTCCGCTGGCCAGCAGGGGTGCTGCCATGGGCTCCGGCATAAAGGCCAGTCCCAACTCGCTTTTGACCAGCGTGAGCATCTGGTCGGTGGTGGCGGCCTCGGTGTCAGGTTTCAGCACTGCGTCATGTTCCAGAAAGAATTGCCGGTAAAAGCTGCGGGTCATGCTCTCCTCGTTCAGGCAGATCAGGGGATAACCGGCCAGTTCCTTCAGGCTCAGGGTCTGGCTGGCCAGCGCCGTAAAGGTCTTTCCGCCCACAAGGACTTCATAAAAGGGCATCAGCTCTACCATTTTCAGCCCGTTTTCCACCTCTGCGGGGGTGGTCACGATGGCAAAATCTACCTCGCCGTTGCGTACCGCCTGCACCGCCTGCGGAGTGGAGTGGTTGGAGATGCGCAGCCGGATGCCCGGGTACTCTGTATGGAAAGCGCGCAGCTTTTCGGACAGGTAGATGTTCAAAGCGGTCTCGGTGGTGCTGATGCTGATGGCACCGTGCTCCAGCGTGGCGGTGGCGCTCAGTTCCTCCTCGGCATCCTGTATCTGCACCGCTGCTGAGGCAATGCGGGAATACAGCAGCTCTCCCTCCGGCGTTAAGGTGACGCCCCGGTTGGAGCGGATGAACAGCACGCAGTTCAGCTGGCTTTCCAGCCGGTTCATGGCGTGGGTGATGTTGGGCTGATTATTGCCCAGCACCCGCGCCGCGCGGGTAAAGTTCTGATACTTTGCCACATAGTAAAAGATTTTGTAGTATTCCCAGTCCACATACATAGGTGCGGCCCTCTTTCCTGTCGGGCTTCCGGCGCGGCCAGCGGCAGAAGCGGCTTTATGCTCTTCTTGTATCATAGCACGGCGCGCCGGAATTGCAAGCGCTTTTTACGGCTTGGCTGTGCCGGATGCGGGCAGCAGCCTCTGCAATGTAAAAAACATATTGCTGCTATACACAGGATACTTTTTACATATTCTCTGCACGCTCGTATAATAGACACCGCGAACAGGAAACAAGAATGAAAAGAAGGTAAATGAAGTTTATGCTGACCGCTGTTACTGGAATCAACTGGGGCGATGAGGGCAAGGGCCGCGTCATCGACCTGCTGGCCGAAAATGCCGATATCGTTGCGCGCTATCAGGGCGGCAACAATGCCGGTCATACCGTTGTGACCGAGAAGGGCAAGTTCATCCTGAACCTGCTGCCCTCCGGCATCCTGCACCCGGAGGTGACCTGCGTGCTGGGCACCGGTATGGTGATCGACCTCGAGCATCTGGCCGGAGAGATGGAGGCCATTGAAGCGCGCGGCGTAAAGGTGGAGCCGGAGAACCTGAAGCTCTCCGATAAAGCTACCATCTCCATGCCGTGGCACAAGGTACAGGATGGGCTGGAAGAGGACCGCCTTGCCAAAAAGGGCGGCGCGTTCGGCTCTACCCGGCGCGGCATTGCCTACGCTTACAGCGACAAGTACCGCAAAAAGACCCTGCGGCTGGGTGACCTTTTGCATCTGGACGAGGAGCGCACCCAGAACCGCCTGCACATGATCCTGGACGCCAAGAACATGGAGCTGGCAGGCTGCTATCATCAGGAGCCCATGAGCTACGATGCCCTGCTGAACTGGTGCAGGCAGCAGGCAGCGTACTTTGCGCCCTTCATCTGTGATGTAGGCGCTTTCTTGCAGCAGGCGCACGACAGCGGCAAGCGCATCGTGCTGGAAGCGCAGCTGGGCGCAATGCGGGATATCGACTACGGCATCTTCCCGTTCACTTCCAGCTCTAACACGCTGGCGGCCTACGCGCCGCTGGGTGCGGGCATCCCCAACTGCAAGCTGGACCATGTGGTGGGCGTGCTGAAAGCCTACTCCACCTGCGTGGGCGCAGGCCCCTTTGCAGCAGAGAATGCAATGGGCGAAGCGTGGAACGAAAAGCTGCGCAAGGCCGGCGGCGAGTACGGCGCGGCCACCGGACGTCCCCGCCGGGTAGGCCCCTTTGACTGCGTTGCCAGCCGCTACGGCCTGCAATGTCAGGGCGCGGATAAGATCGCACTGACCAAGCTGGACGTGCTGAGCAGCATGAAGCAGATCCCGGTCATCACCGGTTACAAGCTGGACGGCGTGGAAGTCCCCCGCTTCGACACCCTGTCCGACCTTGACCGTGTGCAGCCGGTGGTCACGCTGCTGCCCGGCTGGAACAAGGATATCTCCGGCTGCCGCAGCTGGACGGAGCTGCCCAAGGAAGCCAAGGCCTATGTGGAGTTCCTTGAAAAGCAGCTGGGGCACGAGATCCAGTTTGTTTCCACCGGCGCCGAGCGCGAAAAGTTTGTGCTGAAGGGAGAATGGCTGTGAGACATTTTATTGAGCCCGGCAGCTTTTCTCTGGCCGAGCAGCTGGCACTGCTCGACCTTGCCGACCGGATGGAGGCTGACCCCGCGCCCTACGCCCACCTGTGTGACGGCCGCATTCTGGCCACCCTGTTCTACGAGCCCAGCACCCGCACCCGCCTTTCCTTCGAGTCCGCCATGCTGCGGCTGGGCGGCAAGACGCTGGGCTTTGCCGGGGCGCAGCTTTCCAGCGCCAGCAAGGGCGAAACGGTGGCCGATACTGCCCGTGTGGTGAGCAACTATGCAGACGTCATTGCCATGCGCCACCCCAAGGAGGGCGCACCGTTGCGGGCGTCCATGTATGCGCGGGTGCCCGTCATCAATGCAGGCGATGGCGGCCACGCCCACCCCTCCCAGACCATGATTGACCTGATGACCATCCGCCAGCGCAAGGGGCGGCTGGATCATTTGACCATCGGCTTCTGCGGCGACCTCAAGTTCGGCCGGACGGTGCACTCCCTCACCGCCGCGCTGAGCCAGTTCGAGGGCAACCGGTTCGTGTTCATCTCGCCCGAGGAGCTGCGCATCCCGCAGTACGTCAAGGACGAGACCCTGACTCCGCTGCACCAGAACTATAAAGAGACCGCCGACCTTGAGGCCGAGTTGCCCGGGCTGGACGTGCTGTACATGACCCGCATCCAGCAGGAGCGCTTTTTCAACGAAGAGGACTATCTGCGGTTGAAAGGCTGCTATGCGCTGGACGAAAAGCTGCTGCAGCAGGCACCGCCCACCATGCCGGTGCTGCATCCGCTCCCCCGCATCGACGAGATCAAGCCGGACGTGGACAACGACCCCCGCGCCGCTTATTTCGATCAGGTGCATAACGGTGTGTATATCCGCATGGCCATTATACTGGCGCTGCTGGGCATCCCCGACCCGCTGACCGGGAAAAAGGTATTGGAAAGTTTATAAATTGGAAACAGGGCTGCTGCACAAAACCTCGTGCAGCAGCCCTGTTTTTGCGTCTGGTGATTCATGAAATGAAAATTTTTCCCGCTACCCCCGCAGCGGCGGGTCTGGCACAAAAATCATGGTGCCCCGGGCAGAAAAAAGCAGCTGTGGCATCATGCAGCTGTACCCCAGCCACAGCACCGCCAGAATGCACAGCACCAAAAGCACCCTGCGCAAAAGCACCGGATGCCGGGCGGGGGAATAGCGTTTTCTGCGGTCACGCTGCATAGGCTGTGCCCTCCTTTTTCAAGGCTTTGCCCAGTTTATGCCGCAGCAGAAAGAATTGTGCACCGGCGGGGTTTGTGGTAAGATAACAGGGAAGAACCACGGAGGAACTGCTTATGCTGACCATTACACTGCTGGGCACGGCTGCCACCATGCCGCTGCCGGAGCGCGCCCTGACCGCCGCTGTGGCGGAGTGCGGCGGGCACAGCCTGCTGCTGGACTGCGGCGAGGGCACCCAGACCGCTGCCCGCCGCGCCGGGGTGAACCTAATGCGCGCGGATGCCATCTGCCTGACCCACTACCACGGAGATCATATTTTTGGTCTGCCCGGGCTTTTGCAGACCCTTGGGGCGCAGGGGCGCACCCGTCCGCTGGTGCTGCTGGGGCCGGAGGGGCTTTTGGAGGTCTGGCGGGCGGTGTATGCCCTGACCGGGCCGCTGCCCTACGCAGTAAAGCCGCTGGTCTGCCGCGCCGGGCAGCCTGTGGCGCTGGATGCTCTTTCGGATGGATGGCCCGCCGGGGCAACGCTGCTGCCGGTGGCCACAAAGCACCGGGTACGCAGTCTGGGCTACCGGCTGGACTTGCCCCGGGCGGGTAGGTTCGACCCGGAAAAGGCGCGGGCACTGGGCGTACCGGTGACACAATGGCGGCTTTTGCAGCGGGGACAGGCTGTCCCGCTGGCAGAGCGCATGGTGCAGCCCGCCGAGGTGCTGGGCGCACCCCGTAAGGGGCTGCGGTTCGTCTTTTCCGGCGACAGCGCCCCTTGCCCGGCGCTGGAACAGGCGGCGCAGGGGGCAGACCTGCTGCTCTGCGATGCCACCTATGCCCTGCCGGAGCAGCAGGAGCAGGCCGCGCAGTGGGGGCACAGCACCTTTGGCCAAAGCGCGGCGCTGGCAGCAAAGGCTGGTGTAAAGCGGCTGTGGCTGGTGCACTATTCCCCCATGATCACCAACCCGGAGGAGCATCTTGCACAGGCGCAAAGCATCTTCCCGGCGGCAGAATGCGGCTTTGACGGCAAGCGCATCACCCTGCATTACGAGGAGAACGAGGAATGAAGCTGACACTTGACCCCGGGGCAGCTGCCCTGCTGGATGCCCTGCACGCGGCGGGCTACGCAGCCTATGCCGTAGGCGGCTGCGTGAGGGACAGTCTTTTGGGACGCACCGCCCACGACTGGGACCTGTGCACCAGCGCCCTGCCGCAGCAGGTGATGGAACTGTTCGGGGCAGAGCAGTGCATCCCCACCGGCTTGCAGCATGGTACAGTCACCATCAAATACGGTGGGCAGCTGTACGAAACTACCACCTTCCGCACCGAGGGCAGCTATACCGATGGCCGTCACCCGGACGAAGTGCAGTTCGTTCCGGACGTGCGGGAGGATCTTGCCCGGCGGGATTTTACCATCAACGCCATGGCGTATAATGCAGCCGAGGGTCTGGTAGACCCCTTTGGCGGGCAAAAAGATCTGCAAAACGGTCTGCTGCGGGCAGTGGGTGAGCCGCAGCAGCGGTTTACTGAGGATGCGCTGCGTATCCTGCGGCTGTACCGCTTTGCCGCAAGGTTTGGCTTTGCACTGGACGCTGCCACAGCCCGGGCGGCGCGGCAGCTGGCACCGCACTTGGACTGCATCTCTGCCGAGCGCATACAGGAGGAGCTGGCAAAGCTGCTGGCTGCCCCGCAGCCGGGGGCGTATCTGGAACCCGCCGTGCTGGCTGTGGTGCTGCCGGAGCTGACCCCGGCGGCGCTTGAAGCCGCAAAGCCGGTGGTGGATGCCTGCCCGGCAGGGGAGGAAAACCTGCCGGTGCGCTGGGCTGCGCTGCTGAGCGCTCTGGGCGAGACCGACACCCGCCGGGTGCTCAAACGGCTGCGCTGCTCTAATACCTGTATCGAGGAGACCGCAATACTTGTGCGGGAAACGGCAGGGGAAGGCGTGTGCGGGAGCTTTCTCCTCGGACACGAGTTCGAGTTGCGGCACCCAACGGATGCTTCGTGCCTTGAGCAGCACTCGCATCCTGCTGGCCGCTGCCCCAACAGCAACTCCTTGTTTCCGCCGCAGGCGGCAGTCGTTGCTGTTGCAGACCATTCCATCGCCCGCCCTACTGCCTGCGGCAGCAGGGTCTCACCCCAGCGGACGGTCCTTGGAGAAACTCCCGCACACGCCCCGGAACGCGCCAGTGATATCCACCTTCGGCAGCTTTTAGGCCGATATGGGCTGTGCACCGTGGAGCGGCTGTGTGCACTGTGCGCGGCGCTGCACCCGCAAGCTGCCTCGGAGTGCGCCCTTGCGGCGCAGCGGACACGGCAGCTGGAAGCCGACGGCGTATGCTGCCGGGTGAGCCAGCTGGCGGTGAACGGCCGCGACCTGATGGCGGCGGGCATCCCGGCAGGGCCTGCGCTGCGCCGGGTGCTGGAGGCGCTGCTGGACGGCGTCATCCGCGCAGAATACCCCAACGAAAAACCGGCGCTGCTGGCTGCGGCGGAAAAAATGACAAACGAGAAATCATAATGCCGCGCAAAACGCTTTTTGCGGCAGAAAATGCCGGCGTCTTGACAAGCGGTTTATGCTGCGGTAGTATTATACTACTGCTTTAGTATGTTGAACCCATAAAAGGAGAACCTATGACCATTCAGAACCCTGCAAACCGTCCCCGCGCCCTCATTGCTATGAGCGGCGGCGTGGACAGCTCGGTGGCGGCCTGTCTGATGCAGCAGGCAGGCTACGACTGCACCGGCATCACCATGCGGCTCACCCACAACGAAACGCTGGGACAGTCCGGCTACCAGACCTGCTGCTCGGAAAAGGATATCGAGGACGCCGCCGAGGTGGCCTTTGCACTGGATATGCCGTATCAGGTGCTGGATTTCACCGCCGATTTCCGGGCACAGATCATTGAAAAATTTATCCGCGTCTACGAGGCGGGCGGTACCCCCAACCCCTGCATCGACTGCAATAAATATATGAAGTTCCGCCACCTGCTGGACTGGGCGGAGGCACATGGCATGGGGTATGTGGTTACCGGCCACTACGCCCGGGTGGAGCAGGATGCAGCCACCGGCCGCTGGCTGCTGAAAAAGGGCTTGGACGAGGGCAAGGATCAGAGCTATGTGCTGTATAACCTCACGCAGGAGCAGCTGGCACATATCCGCCTGCCGCTGGGTGCGCTGCACAAGACCGAGGTGCGAAAGATCGCGCAGGAGCACAGCTTTATCAACGCCCAAAAGCACGACAGTCAGGATATTTGCTTTGTGCCGGACGGCGACTATGCCCGCTTTATGGAGCAGTTTACCGGGAAGCACTACCCTGCCGGGGATTTTCTGGATCGGAGCGGCAAGGTGGTGGGCACCCACAGCGGCGCAGTGCGCTACACGCTGGGGCAGCGCAAGGGGCTTGGCCTCGCGCTGGGTGCGCCGGTGTACGTCTGCGGCAAGGATATGCAGGCCAATACCGTTACCGTCGGGCCGGAAAGTGAACTGTTTGACCGCATCGTTTACGCAGAGGATGTGAACTGGATCGCCATTCCGGCGCTGACCGGGCCGCTGCGGGTCACTGCCCGCACCCGGTATCATCAGGCCGAGCAGCAGGCCACCGTCTACCCCGCAGAAAACGGCTTCCGGCTGGAATTCGACCAGCCTCAGCGTGCCCCCACCCCGGGACAGGCTGCCGTGCTGTATCAGGGCGATGTGGTGCTGGGCGGCGGCACCATCACCCGCGTAGAAAAGTAAGGAGAACAAAATGCAGGATCAGTATTCCCGCACCCAGCTGCTGCTGGGTGCAGAGGCTATGGAAAAGCTGCACCACGCCCGGGTGGCAGTGTTTGGCATTGGCGGCGTGGGCGGCTACACGGTGGAGGCGCTGGCACGCAGCGGCGTGGGCGCACTGGATCTGATCGACGACGATAAGGTCTGCCTGACCAACCTCAACCGTCAGATCATCGCCACCCGCAGCACGGTAGGGCAGTATAAGGTGGATGTGGCAGAACAGCGCATCCACGATATCGACCCCAACATCAAGGTGACTACCCACCGGTGCTTCTTTGGCCCGGAGACGCAGGACGACTTCGACTTTACCCAGTACGACTATGTGGTGGACGCCATCGACACCGTTACCGGCAAGCTGGCGCTGGTGATGAAATGCAAGGAGGCGGGTACGCCCATCATCTGCTCCATGGGCGCAGGCAACAAGATGGACCCCACCCGCTTTGAGGTGACTGACATCTACAAGACCTCGGTCTGCCCGCTGGCCAAGGTGATGCGTACCGAGTGCCGCAAGCGCAAGATCAAGCACCTGAAGGTGGTCTACTCCAAGGAGCCTGTCATGACTCCCATCGAGGACGACTCCATCAGCTGCAAGAATCACTGCATCTGTCCCCCGGGCACTCAGCGCAAGTGCACTGCACGGCGCACCGTGCCGGGCTCCAACGCCTTTGTGCCCTCAGTGGCCGGTCTGATCATCGGCGGCGAGGTGGTCAAGGACCTTGTGGGCTTTGTACCGCTGAAGGGGTAAGGATACTAAAAGCCACCGGCATCTGCAAAAATGTGCAGATACTGGTGGCTTTTTTACACGCTGCAACGTTTCATAACATAAAATTGCAACCAATTTGCAATTTGGTATTGCAATTGGGAAGGATATCGTGTATAATCTTCCCTGCACGAAAATGCAAACTGATTGCAAATTGTTAAGAGACGACCCCATGCGGGTCTTTGGAGCGATTATTTATGGAACTGTTTCTGGATGTTTTGGGCGAAACCTTGGTGGATACCGCCAAGATGCTGCCCTTTCTGTTTCTGGCCTACCTGCTGATCGAGTATATCGAGCACCGCCACGGCGAGCGCATCGAGGCGCTGCTGGCAGGCGGCGGGCGCTGGGGTGCTGTGCCGGGCGCGGTACTGGGCTGTGTGCCGCAGTGCGGTTTCTCCGCCATTGCGTCCAACTTCTACGCCTCCCGGGTCATCACGCTGGGCACGCTGATGGCAGTGTACCTTGCCACCAGTGACGAAGCGATCCCGCTGCTGGTCTCCATGCCCGCCTACTGGGATAAGCTGGCCGTCCTGATGGTCATCAAGGTGGTGTACGCCATCGTGGTGGGCTTTGTGCTGGACTTTGTCCTACGGGGCGTGCTGCCCAAAGGGCTGCGGGGCGGCTACACCGGCCATGCGGACGAGGTGGACTGCCACGAGGAGCACAATGATGCCGAGGGCAACGAAAAGCCCATCTGGCAGGCGGCGCTGCGCCACACGCTGGAGATCTTTGTGTTCATCTTCGCTTTCAGTCTGGTGTTTGGCATGATCGTAGAGGGCGTGGGCGAGGACGTGTTTGCCGAGGTGCTGGGCGACATGGGCTTTTTCCAGCCGGTGGTGGCGGCTCTGGTGGGCTTGATCCCCAACTGCGCCGCCAGCGTGCTGCTGACCCAGCTGTATGTGGAGGGTGCGCTGCGCTTTTCCAGCCTTGTGGCGGGTCTGTGCACCGGTGCGGGTGTGGGCTTGGCTGTGCTGTGGCGCGCTAATCCCTCGTGGAAGCAGAACCTCTTCATCACCGGCCTGACATGGGCTGCCGGTGCCTTTGTGGGCGTGGCGATGCAGGTGGTCGTGGCGGTGTTTGCCTGATAAGGAAAGATATTTTGAATTTCGGGACAGTGGGATGCCTGCGGGTATTCTGCTGTCCCATTTTTCTTTTCTCCCTCTCCCGCTGGACTTTGAAATGTGTTATACTGGGAGAAAACGATGCACACAGGAGAGATGACCATGCAATATAAGATTCTGGCAAGCGATTACGACAACACGCTGATGCCCTTTGGGGAAGCAAAGCCCCGCCCGGCGGTGGTAAAGGCGGTAAAAAAGCTGCAAGCCGCCGGGGGTAAGTTTGTGCTCAGCACCGGCCGCTCCTACCCGGGTATCCGGGATAAAAACCAGCTGGGCGGCATCCGGTACGACTACGCCATTACCTGCAACGGTGCCTGCGTGGTGGACGGGCAGGGCAACGTGATAGCCGAACATCCGCTTACCAGCGAGGAGATGTATGTGCTGGTGGATTTTTGTGAGGATTATAACTACCCGCTGCAATTCAACTTCCGGGATGCCTATTACGCCTACTGCGAGTACGAGTATCTGCACACCGGCTATCAGATGATGAATAGCCCCGGGCTGGACTGCGTGGACGGCGAGGATCAGGACAGGCATCTTTTGGATATGCCCCACGCCGCCTTTGCCGCCATGCCGCCGCAGGAAGTGGAGCGCTTCCACGAAAAATACGGCTACCTTGGCCTGCACTGGATGCAGACGGGCGCGCAGAACGCGGACGGCTACTGCTACTACGATATCGTGCGCGGCGGCATGGATAAGGGCGTAGGGCTTGCCGACCTGTGTGCACAGATGGGGCTTACGCTGGCAGATGCCGTGGCTGTGGGTGATTCTGCCAACGATGTGGGAATGCTGAAAGTCGCGGGCCTGAGTGCCTGCATGGCAAACGGCACCCCGGACGCCAAGGCCGCTGCCGACCGGATCATCGGGGACGTGCGGGAGGACGGCGTGGCGGCGCTGATCGAGGAGCTGTGGTTCGACGGCCCCCGCGCGGAGCCCTCCGGCAAGGACTTTGGCTCTGCATGGGGCAATATTGAAAGCGCAGGCGGCAGCTTATGAGCTTTGCACCGGTGTACGATGACCGCAGCCGGGCGCTGATCTTGGGCACATGGCCCAGCCCCAAAAGCCGGGAGATGGCCTTTTACTACGGCCATCCGCAAAACCGGTTCTGGCCGCTGCTGGCGGCGTTGACCGGGGAGCCGCTGCCCGTGCGGGAGGATATCGCCGCCAAAAAGCAGCTGCTTTTGCGCCACGGGCTGGCACTGTGGGATACGCTGGAAAGCTGTACGATCACCGGCGCATCGGATGCCTCCATCCGGGATGTGGTGCCCAACGATATCGCCGGGCTGCTGCGCAAAGCACCCATCCGGGCGGTGTTCTGCAACGGTGCCACAGCTTACCGTATCTACACAAAATATCAGCAGCCGCTTACCGGCATCCCGGCTGTCCGTCTGCCAAGTACAAGCCCCGCCAACGCTGTCTGCAGCCCCGCCCGGCTGGAGGAGCTTTGGGGCGCTGCGCTGGCGGACTGGATCGTAAAATGATGACAAGGCTGTAAATTCTTTTGCGGGATACTTGCGTTTTTTTGCGGACGTTGTATTATGGATATCATAAGGGGCGCACTGCCCCGGACAAGGAGAAATGACCATGAGCAAGATCATCCGCACCCAAAAGCCCAGCGTGCTGCCCTTTTATGCGGCGGCGCTGGTGTTCGTGGTACTGTGCGCGGTGCTGCCGGTGTATAAATTATGGGCGCTGCTGGTGGCGCTGGGCGGTGCCGCCGTGGCCTTTGGCGTGGCAAAAAAGACCTGCCCGCCCCGGGTGGTGGAGCACGAGGTACCCTTCCACACCGGTGTGGAGGATGTGGACCAGATGCTGACCGATATCCAGCAGAAGCTGGACACCCTGCACGCACTGAACGAGGCGTTGCCCGACCCGCAGCTGTCCGCCGCTATGACCCGCATGGAAAAGGCGGGACGCTCCATCGTGGAATCCGTGGAAGCAAACCCCGCCAAGGCAAAGCAGGTGCGCCGGTTTGCCAACTACTATCTGCCAGACGCCGTAAACGTTCTGCAGCAGTATGCAAAGCTTGCAAAGCAGGGTGTGCGGGGCGAGAACGCCGCCGCCATCCGCGCCGAGGTGGAGCACAACGCCGCCTCCATTGCCACGGCTTTTGAAAACCAGCTGGATGCCCTGTATGCGGCAGAGAGCATGGACCTGTCCGCAGACCTGACCGTTTTGCAGAATATGCTGAAAGGGCAGGGTCTGAGCAAGTAAAACCAGAATATCCCCTCGGGATTTTGAAAGGAAGGAATCACTTATGGCTGACAATACTCTGAACTTTGATCTGGATGCCCCCGCAGTGCCCACCCTGACGCTGGACCCCACCCCCGCCGCTGTGCCGCAGGAGGAAAAGCCCGCCGCTGCCCCTGCCCCGGAGGCACAGGTGAACCTGACCCCCGAGGAGCAGGCCATGGTGGATCAGTTTGCCCAGAAGATCGATATCACCAACAGCCAGCAGGTGCTGCAGTACGGCTCGGCCTGCCAGAAGAAGATCGGCGATTTTTCCGAGGCTGCCCTCTCCAAGGTGTCCACCAAGGATCTGGGCGAGGTGGGCGATATGATCACCAACCTCATTGGCGAACTGAAGAGCTTTGATGCCAACGAGGAGCAGCAGAAGGGCATCATGGGCTTCTTCAAGAAAAAGACCAGCCAGCTGGATGCCCTCAAGACCAAGTACGACAAGACCGAGACTAATGTGGAAAAGATCCAGTCCATGCTGGAAGCACATCAGGTGCAGCTGCTCAAGGATATCGCTATGCTGGACAAGATGTACGAGCTGAACATGGCCTACTTCAAGGAACTGAGCATGTATATCCTTGCCGGCAAGAAAAAGCTGGCCGATGTGCGTGCCAACGAATTGCAGCAGGCCATGGATAAGGCCAAGGTCTCCGGTCTGCCGGAGGACGCACAGGCCGCCCGCGACCTTGCCGACCAGTGCGAGCGCTTTGAGAAAAAGCTGTATGATCTGGAACTGACCCGCAACATCAGCTTGCAGATGGGCCCCCAGATCCGTCTGCTGCAGAACAACAACACCATGATGGCGGAAAAGATCCAGTCCACCATCGTGAACACCATCCCGCTGTGGAAGAACCAGATGGTGCTGGCACTGGGTCTGGCACACAGCCAGCAGGCTATGCAGGCAGAGCGCGCTGTGACCAACATGACCAACGATCTGCTGAAGAAGAACGCCGAGGCGCTGAAGCTGGGCACCATCGAGACCGCCAAGGAGAGCCAGCGCGGCATCGTGGATATCGAGACCCTGCAGCAGACCAACAAGAGTCTGATCGAGACGCTGGACGAGCTGAACAAGATCCAGAGCGAGGGCCGCGCAAAGCGCGCCGCCGCCGAGCAGGAGCTGACCCGCATCGAGGACGAACTGAAAACCAAAATGATGGAGATCCGGAGCTGAAATGGCAAACGCTGATTTTTCTCAGAACAAACAAACCGCTCCCGGCGGTTTTGACGCGGGCAGCTACCGCGAAAAAGCAAAGCCGGAGCAGACTGTAAGGCTGACGCCCCGCCAGCAGAAGCTGGCCGCACTGGAAGCAAAGCTGCCCGCTGCGCTTTCCACCCGGGCGGCGGCGCTGGCCTTGAGCGTAGTGGTGATGCTGGCCGCCTTTTTCGGCTTTGGCAGCGCCAAGCTGCGGGGCAAGTACAACACTGCCCGTCAGTGGTTCACCACAGGGGTCGCCGCCGACAACGGTTATAACCTGAGCGAGGAGCTGACCACCCGGGAGAATACGGCGGCGAACATTCTGACCACCGCCTCCAACACCCTTGGCGCAGACAGCGCCGAGGCGCTGGCTGCACAGAATGCGCTGAACGATTTTTCCGCTTGTCTGCAAGCGGTGCAGAACGGCGGCAAAAGCCAGTCGCTGACCTCGCTGCCCTATTATCAGGGCAGTGCGATGCACGCGCTGTATCAGGCCGATCAGGCACTGGGCGCTGCCATCGACCAGCTGTATGCAAAGTTGCAGGAGCAGGCCGCCGACCCCATGAAGATGGGCGCGGTGCAGGGGCAGTACGGTCAGTTCAACAGCGCAGCCACCATCATTGGTACTTTGCAGTACAATACGGCGGTGTATGAATATCAGAAGGAAGTCGGCGGCTTCCCGGCCAGTGTGCTGGGCGCTTTGTCCGGCGTGAAGGAGGTTGAACCCTTCGCATGAAAAACTTTGCAAAACGTATCAGCGCACTGGTGCTGGCCGTGGTGCTCAGCGCGGCGGTGCTGTGCCCGGCGGCCTTTGCCGCCCAGCTGCCCAGCCTGCCCAAAGATCAGTGCGTGGTGGATGGTGCTGGTGTGCTGAGCAGCAGCACCGTGCAGACCATCACCGAACTGAACGCCCAGTTGGAATCCAGCTGCAGCGGCGCGCAGATCGGTGTACTGACAGTAGAATACACAGGCAATGATTCCACAGAGGATTACGCCACACAGGCTTTCAACGCCTGGGGTATCGGTTCGTCCTCCAACAATAACGGTGTTCTGATCCTGCTTGTGATGGAGTCGGCACAGTATGCGGACGGCGACTACTACCTGACCTATGGCGACGGCTTCCGCAACACCACGCTGGCAAAGCAGTCCAGCGCCATCGCCCAGACCATGGAAGACCAGTTCGCCGCAAAGAATTATGACGGCGCGGTGACCACCTGTGCCCGCAACGTGGCAAACACCATCGCGGATATTTACGGGGTCAGCCTTTCCGGCGGCACCGGCAACACCGTGCAGCCCGGCTATCAGGGCAGCCAGAGCCGCGGCGGCAGCACCCTGACCGACATCCTGACCCTTGTGGTCAGCGTTGTGTTGCTCATCGTTATTATCCGGTCGATGGCCTATGTTTTTGCCAGTCCCTGCGGCTGGCTGTGGTGCTTCGGTGGGCCGCGGCCTCCCCGTGGACGGCGGCGCGGCCCGCATAACCCGCCCCCGCCGGGCGGCTTCTACGGCGGCTTTGGCGGCATGGGCGGCGGCTCCTTCGGGGGCGGTGCCGGGCGCGGCGGTTTCGGCGGCGGCAGCTTTGGCGGCGGCTTCGGTGGCATGGGCAGCGGTTCCAGCCATGGCGGCGGTGGTGGCCGTGGGCGGTAATGAGAATAAAAAGAGAAAGGCGGTGGCTTTACCACTGCCTTTCTCTTTTTTACGCCTTTTATCGTGAATGGAATTCATTTGACAAAACAATTTTTGTAACTTATACTGGATGACATCACGAAAAATAAAGGAAGTATCTGTCATGCTGACTCTGGATAAGATCTACCACGCCGCCTTTGTACTGAAGGACGTAGCGCGCAAGACCGACCTCATCGAAGCCCCCAAGCTGTCCAAGGACTGCCAGCTGTACCTTAAGACCGAGAACCTGCAGGCCACCGGCAGCTTTAAGGTGCGAGGCGCTTACTATAAAATCAGCCAGCTTTCTGAGGAGGAGAGCGCCAAGGGCGTCATTGCCTGCTCTGCGGGCAACCATGCGCAGGGGGTGGCGCTGGCGGCTACCCGGCGCGGCATCCGCAGCATCGTCTGTATGCCGGACGGCGCACCCCTGATGAAGGTGGAAAACACCAAAAATCTGGGCGCGGAGGTCTGTCTTGTGCCCGGCACCTACGACGAAGCCCACGACAAGGCCGTGCAGCTGCAAAAGGAGTACGACATGACCTTTATCCACCCCTACGATGACGAGCAGGTCATCGCCGGGCAGGGTACCATCGGCTTGGAGATCCTTGACCAGCTGCCGGATGTGGACGCTGTGGTGGTGCCGGTGGGCGGCGGCGGACTGATTTCCGGTATTGCCTTTGCCATCAAGACCCTGCGCCCGGAGGTCAAGGTGTACGGCGTACAGGCCGAGGGTGCCCCCAGTATGTACCGCAGCCTGCACGAGCATAAGTACCAGACCCTGAAAGCTGCTTCCACCTTTGCAGACGGCATTCAGGTCAAGACCCCGGGTGAGTTGACCTATCAGCTGTGCGAGCGGTATGTGGACGATATCGTTACCGTGACCGAGGACGAGACGGCGGCGGCCATCCTCTCCCTGATGGAGAACCAGAAGCTGGTGGCCGAGGGTGCAGGCGCTGTGCCGGTGGCAGCAGTACTGTTCCACAAGCTGCCGGTGGAGGGCAAAAAGGTGGCCTGCGTCATCTCCGGCGGCAACATTGATGTGAACATCCTGAACCGCGTTATCACCCGTGGTCTTGTGATGAGCGGCCGCAAGGCCAACCTGACCATCGCGCTGGAGGACAAGCCCGGCCAGCTGAAAAAGGTGGCCGAGGTGGTATCCCGCTGCGGCAGCAATGTGGTGTCGGTGCAGCATGACGGCTCCGACCCCAATATGCCCATTTCCAGCTGCTTCCTCAAGCTGACGCTGGAGACCCGCGATGCCGCCCAGATCGAGCAGATCCGCACCGAGCTGACCAAGGCCGGTTTCCAGCTGGTCAGCGAGCGGGTGTAAACTTCATCGTTTGCCTGAGAGAAAAGAGAATTTGCATTAAACTTAAAGTAATATAGAGAAGAAAATATACTATGAAAGTCGTATCTACCGCCAACGCACCTGCCGCCATCGGCCCTTACAGTCAGGCACTGGATCTGGGCAATATGGTGTTTGTTTCCGGGCAGATCCCGGTAGACCCCGCCACCGGCACCATGGCCGATACCGTGGAGCAGCAGGCCGCACAGAGCCTTGCCAACCTGAAGGCGATTCTGGCCGAGGCGGGGCTTTCCATGAACAACGTGGTCAAGACGGTGATCTTTCTGGCCGACATCAACGATTTTGCCGCAGTGAACGCAGAGTACGCCAAGGCCTTTGCCGAGCCGTTCCCCGCCCGCAGCTGCGTGCAGGTGGCAGCCATCCCCAAGGGCGCAAAGCTGGAGATCGAGTGCATCGCCGTGCGGGACTGAGCGAAAAATAAGACAAGAAAAGCGGGACACCGGAGCATCTGCGGATGCTTTGGTGTCCCGTTTTTGATAACGTTTAAAACTGGTGCATTTACTTCTGCACACCGGCCTCGCATTGCTCGATGAACTGCTTGGCCACCCGGGGGCTGCGGCCGCCGGCACGCAGGGCAAAGGCCTCGGCCTTGAGCAGCAGCTGCTCGGTGGGCATCTGGATGTTGTGCTGCTTGGCAAGCTGCTCCAGAATTGTCTCGAACCGGGCCTTCTCCGGCCGCTGGAAGGTGACCGTCAGGCCGAACCGGGCGGAAAGGCTCATCAGCTCCTGCCGGGTGTCGGCTTCGTGGATGTCGTCGCCGGTGCGGTCCGAGAGGGTCTCCTTGATCAGGTGGCGGCGGTTGGAGGTGGCGTACACCGCAATGTTCTGGGCACGGCCGCCTACGCTGCCCTCCAAAATGGCCTTCAGGGCGGCAAAGTTGTCGTCGTTGGCGGTAAAGCTCAGATCGTCGATGAACAAAATGAACTTGAGCGGGTTTGCCGCCAGCTTGTCCATCAGGTCGGGGATCTGGTACAGCTGGTTCTTTTTTACCTCTACCAGCCGCAGTCCCTCGGGCGCAAACTCGTTGGCAATGGCCTTTACCGCGCTGGATTTGCCGGTACCGGCATCACCGTACAGCAGCACATTGTTGGCGGGCATCCCGGCCAGCAAAGCCTTTGTGTTGGCGATCACCTTTTCCCGCTCCTTCTCGTAGCCGGGCAGCTCGGAAAGGCGCTGCGGGTCGGGGTATTTTACCGGCACAAGCTGGCCGTTCTCCACCGTGAATACATGGTGCTTTGCAAACATACCGTAGCCCTTTTTGCCCACCTCGCTCATGCGCTGGGCGTAGGCGGCGGCAAGGTCAAGCTCACAGGTCTGCCACCGGGGCAGGAAAGCCAGTTCCGGCCGCTGCGCCTGCTCCGAGTAGGCGGTCTGGAACAGCTCGTCCAGCGTCAGCCCGCACAGCTGCTGCAAAAACTGCAGCTCGCTGTCCAAGGCGCTTTGCAGCAGTGCGTCCAGCTGCCCGGCAGCGGCCTGCCGCACGCAGATGGTCTCGGCCTCCAGCACAGCATTGCTCAGGTAGCTGCCCCAGTTGGTGGTGTACTCGAACAAAGCGGCCTCAAAGGCGGCTACGGCATCGCACACCGGGCCGTAGGAGGAGCAGCCCGCCTCCATGCGGTCGGTCAGGTCTAAAAGCTTTGCCACAACAGGGTCGTTCAGCAGGGCGCGGAACACAACAAGCCCATGCAGATGGGCATTCCATTCTCTCAGTTTCATAGGTCGATCCCTTTTCCTCTCCATTGGCACATACCCTACAAAACGCAGGTACGCGGATATCAAAAGTATACAGCGGTTCGGGCGGGGATGCAAGGGGTGTTAAAAATGCTTCATCTTTGGGCTGATTCAGGTTACAAATTGTCGATTGACAAAAGCCCGGTTTATAGTATAATTTACATCAACAAATGCGCAGATGGGAAAAAGTACCACACGATCCCCACTGTTCAGAGAGCTGCCGTCTGGTGCAAGGCAGTCAGCGTTTCGTGCGGAAAATCATCCCGGAGCAGCCTGCCCAACGGGTGCAAACCCCTGTAAGCAGCGCCGGTTGCAGCCGTTACCGTGCAGGGCTTTGTTGGAAGCCCGTGAGAGGGTGTGCACAGCACGCCAACGAGAGTGGTACCGCAGAGAGCTTGATGTTACAAGGTCTTTGTCTCTTGAAGAAAGCAGGGGACAAGGGCTTTTTCTTTTTCAAAAGCTCTCCCTGAGGGAATGGATAAGAAGTGGAACAGGAATAGGAGCAACACCATGCAGTTGAATGGTTCTCAGATCTTTGTAGAGGTCCTGTGCGAGCAGGGAGTGGACACTCTTTTTGGCTACCCCGGCGGCGCTGTGCTGAACCTTTACGACGAGCTGTATAAGAATGCCGACCGCATCACCCATGTGCTTACCGCCCACGAGCAGGGCGCAGCCCATGCAGCGGACGGCTACGCCCGCGCCACCGGCCGCACCGGCGTGGTGCTGGCCACCAGCGGCCCGGGTGCCACCAATCTGGTCACCGGCATTGCAACCGCCTATATGGACTCGGTGCCCATGGTGGCCTTTACCGGCAACGTGCCCACCAGCAGTATCGGCAAAGACGGCTTTCAGGAAGCTTACATCGAGGGCATTACGGTGCCCATCACAAAGCATAACTTCACGGTGCGCCGGGTAGAGGACTTGGCTGACACCATGCGGGCAGCCTTCCGCATTGCGCAGAGCGGCCGCAAGGGCCCGGTGCTGGTGGATATCCCCAAGGACGTGACCGCAGCAGTGTGCGAGTTCACCCCCAAGCAGCCGGAGCCCATCCGCACCGTAACTACCTATAATGAGGAGCAGGTGCACTGGGCGGCAGACCTCATCAACGCCGCACAGCGCCCGCTGGTGTACTTTGGCGGCGGCGTGCGCAGCGCAGCCAGCTGCCAGCCGCTGCGGGATCTGCTGCACAAGGCGGAGATCCCCGCCACCTACACCCTGATGGCCGCAGGCGTTGTGCCCTATGGCGACCCGATGAATCTGGGCATGCTGGGGATGCACGGCTGCTACACCTCCAACCGGGCGGTGGCAGAGTGCGATGTGCTCATCGCGGTGGGTACCCGCTTCTCCGACCGTGTGGCGCTGAACCCCAAGACCTTTGCCAAAAACGCCACCATCATCCAGATCGACATTGACGCCAGCGAGCTGGGCAAGAACGTGGACGTGGATCTTTCCATCGTGGGCGATGCAGCCTATGTGCTGAACGCCATGCTGCCCCAGATCAAGCCCGCCAAGCACCCGGACTGGATGACGATGATCCAGAGCTGGCAGGCACAGGATTACCATCCTGTGTCCGACCCCACCCGGCTGATGCCCCATCAGGTCATCGGCGAGGTGTGCAACCAGTGCGGCCCCGACGCCGTGTATGTTACCGATGTGGGTCAACACCAGATGTGGGCGGCGCAGTACCTGCGCCACACCAAGAGCCGTGGCTTTATCACCAGCGGCGGCCTTGGCACCATGGGCTTTGGCTACGGCGCTGCCATTGGTGCCCAGATGGCACTGGGACGCCAGCAGCGTGTGGTGATGTTTACCGGTGACGCCTCCTTCCACATGAACCTGAACGAAGCCTGCACCGCCGTCAGCTACGAGCTGCCCATCATCACGGTCATCTTCAATAACTCGGTGCTGGGCATGGTGCGCCAGTGGCAGACCAGCTTTTACGGCAAGCGTTACAGCCAGACCGACCCCCACCGCAAGACCGATTTTGTCAAGCTGGCAGACGGCTTTGGCCTGAAGGGCTACCGCTGCACCAATCTGCCGGAGTTTCAGGAAGCCTTTGCAGATGCCTTGCAGCAGAAAGGCCCCACTTGGATCGAGTGCATCATTGACAAGGACGAAAAGGTGCTGCCCATGATCCCCGGCGGCGGCGATATCAACGACATCATCATGGAATAAGGAGGACACAGCATCATGAAATCTGATCAGCGCAGGGTCATCAGCCTGCTGGTGGACAACCAGAGCGGCGTTCTGGCCCGGGTGTCCAGCCTGTTCTGCCGCCGCGGCTTCAATATCGACAGCCTTACGGTGTCCGCCACCAACGACCCGGCAGTCAGCCGCATCACAGTGACCATTACCAGCGATGAAAAGGCCTTGCAGCAGCTGGTATTGCAGACCGAGCGGCTGGAAGTCACCCGGCAGGTGTTCGTGCTGGACAGCGAAAAAGCGCTGGAGCGGGAGCTGCTGCTGCTCAAGGTGGAATCGGACGTGCACAACCGCACAGAGCTGCGGGAGATCGCCTGCATCTACAAGGCAAAGATCATCGATCTTTCCCCGGACAGCATGGTGTTTGAGTTGATCGGCCGGCCGGACAAGCTGGACGCATTTTTGAAAATGTTCGAGGGCTACAACATCCTTGAGCAGTGCCGCACCGGCGTTACTGCACTGGAGCGCGGCGGGATGCACCAGCATATCCAGAAGCCGCCGCAGGAGGTGCGCTCCGTCCAGCTGCCCCCGCCGGGCGCAAGACGGGCATAATTACATTGCTTTTCCGCTCAGGGTGAGCGAAAGATAGAACAGAGCATACAAGACCGGAAGATAAACCAACCAGTTAATGTAAAAGGAGACTAACGATTATGGCTATCAAGAAATACTACGATTCCGACTGCAACCTCGGCGTGCTGGACGGCAAGACCGTCGCTGTCATCGGCTTCGGCAGCCAGGGTCATGCACACTCTGAGAATCTGGCTGAGAGCGGCGTCAACGTTGTGGTCGGCCTGCGCAAGGGTTCTGCTCACTGGGCAAAGGCTTCTGAGTTCGCTGCCACCCATGACAACTTCAAGGTCATGGAGGTGGAAGAGGCTGCCAAGGCCGGCGATGTTGTCATGATGCTGGTGCCCGATGAGCTGTGCGCCGATATCTACAACACCCAGGTTGCTCCCTACATGACCGAGGGCAAGGCACTGGCCTTTGCACACGGCTTCAACATCCACTTCAAGACCATCACCGCGCCCAAGAACGTGGACGTCATCATGATCGCTCCCAAGGGCCCCGGCCACATCGTGCGCCGCCTGTACACCGAGGGCGAGGGCTGCCCCTCTCTGATCTGCGTGGAGCAGGACTACACCGGTAAGGCCAAGGATATCGCACTGGCTTATGCTTCCGGCATCGGCGCAGGCCGTGCAGGCATTCTGCAGACCACCTTCAAGGAGGAGACCGAGACCGATCTGTTCGGCGAGCAGGCCGTGCTGTGCGGCGGTGTTTCCGAGCTGATCCACGCCGGTTTCGATACGCTGGTGGAGGCCGGTTACGAGCCTGAGATGGCCTACTTTGAGACCTGCCACGAGATGAAGCTGATCGTTGACCTGATCAACGAGGGCGGCTTCTCCAAGATGCGCTACTCCATCTCCAACACTGCCGAGTACGGCGACTACCGCACCGGCAAGCGCCTGATCACCGAGGAGACCCGCAAGGAGATGAAGAAGGTCCTGACCGAGATCCAGGACGGCACCTTTGCTTCCGAGTTCCTGACCGAGATGAGCCCCAAGGGCGGCCGCAAGGTGCACTTCCTTGCCAAGCGCCGCATGGAGGCTGAGCTGCCCATCGAGAAGGTGGGTGCTGAGCTGCGCAGCATGATGAGCTGGCTGAAGAAGTAAGAGGAGAACCCTCTCAGACCGCTTTTCGGCGGTCAGCTCCCCCGAAAGGGGGAGTTTTTGTTGAAAAGGAAACCTTATAGCTCCTCCGCGTGCCACCTCTCCCTCTCGGGAGAGGTGGCACGATACAGCCGTGACGGAGAGGGCTTTATCAGAAAAGAGGATTTGCAATGAGAAGTGACAATGTGACTAAGGGCTCGGAGCGCGCGCCCAACCGCAGCTTGTTTTATGCGCTGGGCTACACCCCGGAGGAGCTGGAACGCCCCCTCATCGGCGTGGTGAGCGCCTACAGCGAGATCGTGCCCGGACACATGAATCTGGATAAGATCGCCGAGGCTGTAAAGGCTGGTGTGCAGATGGCCGGTGGTACCCCCATCCTGATCCCCGCCATCGGTGTATGCGATGGCATCGCCATGGGTCATGTGGGCATGAAGTACTCTCTGGCCTCCCGCGAGTTGATCTGCGACAGTGTGGAGACCATGCTGATGGCACACCAGCTGGACGGCCTTGTGCTGGTGCCTAACTGCGATAAGATCGTGCCCGGCATGGTGATGGCAGCGGTGCGCATGGATGTGCCCGCTGTGGTCTGCTCCGGCGGTCCCATGCTGGCCGGTACTTACGGCGGCGAGGAAGTGAGCCTTTCCAAGATGTTCGAGGCCGTGGGCGCTTATAAGGCCGGTATGATCACCGACGAGCAGCTGGAGGACTGCACCTGCAACTGCTGTCCCAGCTGCGGCAGCTGCTCCGGTATGTACACCGCCAACAGCATGAACTGCCTGTGCGAGGCCATCGGCATCGCACTGCCCGGCAACGGCACCATCCCGGCTGTGTACTCCAAGCGTCTGCAGCTGGCAAAGCACGCCGGTATGGCTGTGATGGAGATGGTGCGCAAGGGCATCACCGCACGCCAGATCATCAACGAGCGCTCCATCCGCAACGCACTGACCTGCGATATGGCACTGGGCTGCTCCACCAACACGGTGCTGCACCTGCTGGCTATCGCCTACGAAGCCGGTGTGCCCATCGACCTGAAGCTGTTCAACGAGATCAGCGCCAAGACCCCCAACCTGTGCCATCTGGCACCGGCAGGCCCCACCCATATGCCGGATCTGTACGCAGCGGGCGGCATCCCGGCAGTACAGGCGGAGCTGGCCAAGAAGGGCCTGCTGGACTTGGACGTGCCCACCGTCACCGGCAAGACCCTTGGCGAGAACATCAAGGGTGCCCATATCCTGAACGAAAAGGCCATCCGTCCCATCGAGAACCCCTACTCTGAGACCGGCGGTCTGCAGATCCTGTGGGGCAACATTGCCCCGGACGGCTGCGTTGTCAAGCGCAGCGCTGTCGCCCCGGAGATGCAGCAGCATTCCGGCCCGGCGCGGGTGTTCAACAGCGAGGAGGAGGCCATTGCCGCCATCTACGCGGGCAAGATCGTCCCGGGCGATGTGGTGGTCATCCGCTACGAAGGCCCCAAGGGCGGCCCGGGCATGCGGGAGATGCTCAACCCCACCTCTGCGCTGGCAGGCATGAAGCTGGATAAGACGGTGGCCCTCATCACCGACGGCCGCTTCTCCGGCGCATCCCGCGGTGCTGCCATCGGTCACGTCAGCCCGGAGGCGGCCTCCGGCGGCCCCATCGGCCTGATCGAGGAAGGGGATACCATTTCCATTGATATCCCCAACGCCTCCATCACGCTGGAGGTCAGCGATGCAGTGCTGGCCGAGCGCAAGGCAAAGTACGTTGCGCCCGAGCCCAACATCAAGACCGGCTGGCTGAGCCGTTACGCCCGCATGGTCACCAGTGCAAATCTGGGTGCGGTGCTGAAATAAACGTAACGAAAGCGCCTGTTGTGCGGATGCACAACAGGCGCTTTTGTCACTCTCCATATTTCATGAGCATGGCGCGGACGGTGAGGAAGATGATCTTCCAGTCCACCCAGAAGCTGCGCTCCTGGATGTATTTCAGATCCAGCGCCACCCACTCGTCAAAGCTCATCTCGTTACGGTGGGGTGCGATCTGCCAGTAGCAGCTCAGTCCGGGGGTGACGTACAGCCGCTGGCGCTGGTAGTCGCTGTACAGCTCTACCTCCCGGGGCAGTGCGGGGCGCGGCCCCACGATGCTCATATCGCCCTGCAGCACGTTGAGCAGCTGTGGCAGCTCGTCCAGACTGGTCTTGCGCAGAAAACGTCCCACCCGGGTAATGCGGGGGTCGCCCTTGATCTTGAACACCGGGCCGTCCATCTGGTTCTGGCTCAGCAGCTCATTCAGCTGCTCCTCGGCGTCCGGGCACATGGTACGAAACTTATACAGCCAGAACAGCTTGCCGTCCCGTCCTACCCGCCGCTGCCGGAAAATAGCTCCGTCTCCGGGGCTGTCCAGCACGATGGCAAGGCTGATCAGCAGTGCCAGCGGCGCAAGCAGGATCAGCGCCAGCAGGGAGAATACGATGTCCTGTGCACGCCGCAGCACCCAGTAACGCCGGTGGCTGCGCAGCGTCTTTTCCCGGTCGATAGAAATTTGCGGGGCGGCGCTGATTGTTGACTCCATGCAATGACCCACTCCTGCCTGTAAAATGTGTAGAATCTTTACATTATTTTAACATAAAACAGGACGCAATTCAACCGGATGAAGCGCGGCGGGCAGGGGACTGTGAGCCTGCTGAAAAAAAGTGAAAAAAGGTGGTTGACAAAACCCTTTTCTCATGCTAAAATAAACAAGTCGTCCGGTGCACGGATGCACAACAACTGAATATGGGCGTGTTCCCGAGTGGCCAATGGGGACAGACTGTAAATCTGCTGCTTTCAGCTTCGGTGGTTCGAATCCACCCGCGCCCACCAAACAAGAAAAATCCGAACCTGTTTCCGATTGGAGAAGGGTTCGGATTTTTCGTTTTCTTCGGGTACAACAACGAAGGCTCCCGTGGACGGCGCAAAACTCCGATACCTTGTCATAGACCGTAAGACAATCACAAGATTTGGAGGGTATGATTATGAAGTACGATGAAAGAGCCTGCAAGTTTAATATAGACACTGGCTGCGTGGAGCTGCTGCTCCGGGACGGGAGAAAAATCTCCATTGACTGCACCGGGGTTGAGGATGCGCTGGATGTGACCATGACGCAACAGACAGAACTGGACTACCTCATCTACAATGACCCACTGGCGTATGCCGATTTGATTCTGAATGGCGATCCGGAGGAATATTTGAAGAATATGGCTGGGAGCCATGGGCTAGAAGATTGAGGGCAAAAAAATAAGAGGTGCGCCCAACTGGACACACCTCGGCGAGATACATCTATGTAAGGCAGGGCGTTCCCTTTACCGGGAGCGTCCTGCTGTTTTTATGCTGCAACAGGCAAGGCTTGTAGAGCTTCCTGCTCTTTCAGCCATTCCTCATATTCACGCTGGCCTTCCTCACTGTTGAAAAACTCAACCATGGAGGGATAAAAGCAACGTGCAAGGGTCTTGATTGCTTCATCCGGGTAGCCGGATTTGTTTGACTTCTTCTTTTTGTTCAAATAGTATCCTCCGAAACTCAAAGTTCCATATCCTGCCCACGCTTGCGGTTTTTCTGCTGTACATTCATGGTGCGCTCCTGCTTGGGGGCAAGAATCTTTTCCAGAAAACCGCGCACCAGTTCAGGAGCACGGTAGAGAGCATCCAGATAGGGCTTTACATCGTACCACAGGTCGTGGTACTTGTTGCTCCAATGAATGGCTTCCTTCTTGGCGGTGGAAAGTTCTTCTTTCAAGCGGCGGTTCTCCACGTCCATCATATAGCCGTGGTCGGCTTGCTTTTTCAGTTTGGAAAATTCTTCCTCAGTCAGCGAGTAGTTGCCGAGGAAGGTGCGCTTTCCAATATAATCCAGATCGCGCACATGAATGAGGGCTTCTTTTGTGAGCGTGGCCTTTTTCTGCACAGCAGCAAGTTCCTTTTCGGTCTTGGAGAGGGTTTTGTTGGTTTGGGTGAGGTGCTGCT